>MAAC01011276.1_pt1 | contig 25205 bp, 22 predicted proteins | sample 1115981 | NCBI WGS metagenome assembly MAAC01 (sample SAMN04961126, study PRJNA320927) | seawater metagenome | isolation source: sample BD02T64 sea water enriched with oil for 64 days | place: USA:Gulf of Mexico | collected 2013-07-27
TCCGCTCTTTTCTTGATGATAAAGCTACCAAATCCTCTTAGGTAAACATTTTCACCTGCTTCAAGGGCAACTTTTACTTCTTTCATAAAAGCTTCAACTGTAAGTTGAACGTCATTCTTCTCCAATCCAGTCTTTTCAGCAATTCCTGCTACGATATCTGCTTTTGTCATTTCCTCTGAATTTTTACTAGTTTATTTCTAATTCGGGGCTGCAAATATAGGAATATTAAATTTTTAATAATGAGATTTTTATGTTTTTTTTACATGCTTTATATTTTTTTTAACAAATTGATTTATACCAAGTTATGAAAAACTTACGAAAAAAGATATTCATTCAATCCATTCCCCTGCATCCGTATTCTTAAATACTAATTCCCCAACCCTCCTATTTCACTACCAATTCAGCCTATTTTATATATCTTGGAATCTATAAATAAGAAGAAATGAATATATTTGGCGGCAACTGACAATCCCGATTGATGAAAATAAGTGAACAACTCACCACCTGGTATTTAAAAAACAAAAGAGACCTCCCTTGGAGAAACACGCATGACCCCTACAAAATTTGGCTCTCAGAGATTATTCTTCAACAAACAAGAATTGAACAGGGTCTATCTTACTACCATACTTTTGTGGGAAAATATCCAAAAGTTGAGGATTTAGCGAATGCAGAACTGGATGCTGTATTAAAGGATTGGGAAGGATTGGGATATTATAGCCGTGCCAGAAATTTACACTTTACCGCTAACCATATAATGGACAATTTAGGAGGGGTATTTCCAAATTCTTATGCTGAATTAATCCAATTAAAAGGAATAGGCACCTATACTGCTTCAGCCATCTCTTCATTTTCAAGTAATGAAACAAAAGCTGTAGTGGATGGAAACGTGTATAGATTTCTAGGCAGACTATACGATATTGAAGAACCGATCGACTCCAGTCCAGGAAAAAAACTTTTTCAGCAAATAGCAGATGAAATAATATCAGAAAAAAATTCAGGTACTCACAATCAAGCTATCATGGAATTTGGTGCTACACAGTGTACCAAACACCAACCTAATTGTGAAAATTGCGTATTCCTTAAAAACTGTGAGGCATTTAAAAATAAAACTGTTCATTTAAGACCAAACAAAAAGAAGAAATTGAAAGTAGTTAATCGATTTTTCAACTTCTACTTCATCAATAATGACCAAGGTTTTTTAATACAACAAAGGAATGAAAAAGGCATTTGGCACAAACTCTATCAATTCCCTTTACATGAATCAAAGGATATCAATGAATTTAATAGCCATAAGCCAACTTTTGATGGTATTGATCCTAAAAACATAGTTCACATTCAAGCTGAGAAACCAATCACCCACCTTTTATCACATCAAAAACTACATATACGTTTTTGGCAAATTGAAGTTAATTCAATTAAATCCAATGGCGATTATACTTTATCATCCTCAGCTGATGTAGCTACAAAAGCTTTTCCAAAACCAATACAATTATTCTTACAAGAACAACTAAAACCAAAAATTGAGATAAAATAAAACTTATATTTTTTCCCTATATTTACTTGAAACCAAATCATTTAATAATTTAAAACAATAGAATAATGGCTGGATCATTAAACAAGGTAATTCTAATAGGATATTTAGGACGAGACCCGGAAATCAAAAGCTTAGAAAATGGTGTGAAAATGGCACGATTTTCTATAGCTACTAAGGAAATCTTCAAAAACAAAAGTGGTGACAAAACAGAACATACTGAATGGCACAACATTGTACTTTGGAGAAATTTAGCTAATATAGCAGAGCTAATACTCAAAAAAGGTGATCAAGTATTGATTGAAGGACGTATAAGAAATCGTTCTTGGGAGGACCAAGAGACAAAACAAAAGAGATATAGTTTTGAAATCATGGGAGATCAACTAACTTTGCTTAATAGTAAAAAGCAAACGGAAACATCTAAAGAGACCCACACCAACCCCAATGAAGGTCTCGAAGACGATTTACCGTTTTAAGTCTAACTAAACACGCTACTTTTGGATCCTGAACCCCTGCAAAATGTATACTTTTATCCATTCAACATGGATGCTGTATTCTACTTAATAACACTTTGTGTTTTATTAATAGTTTCTGCACTTATATCCGGATCAGAAGTGGCATTTTTCTCTTTAAAACCTGTAGATTTAGTCGAACTCGAAGCAGATGAAAAGGGGAAATATCAAAAATTAAATGTACTACTAGCTAAACCACGAGATTTGTTGGCAACTATTTTGATTGCCAACAATTTCGTGAATATCACCATCATTATTCTATCCGAATATTTTCTTAGCAGTGTTTTTGTACTCGATCAAATCGATTATAGATTAAGCTGGGTGATTAAAGTCGTAATTGTAACCTTTGTCTTATTATTGTTTGGGGAAATTCTACCAAAAATATACGCTAACAAGAATGCCTTAGGATTCTCTCAGTTAATGAGTAAGCCAATGTTATTTCTAAGAAGAATCTTTGGCTTCCTGAGCAAATTTTTAATGGCTACGAGCTCAATTATAGATAAGAAAGTAGACAAAAAAGGACTACCACTTTCCGTGGATGACCTTTCCCATGTACTTGAACTGACTAAGGAAACGGACACCACCAAGGAAGAGCAAAAAATGCTTGAAGGTATTGCCAAATTTGGGAATACGGATGCGAAACAAATTATGACTTCTCGTCAAGACATCATCGCAATTGAAATTACCGACACCTTCAAGGAAGTAATTGATAAAATACTGGAATGTGGATTTTCCAGAATCCCCGTATTTCATGAAAACTTAGACACCATCAAAGGTGTTATCTATATTAAAGACCTTCTTCCATATTTGAAATATCAAAGTGATTTCAAGTGGCAAATCATGATTAGAGATGCCTTCTATATCCCAGAAAGTAAAAAAATTGATGATCTCTTAAAAGATTTTCAATCCAGAAAAATGCATCTCTCAATTGTAGTTGATGAATACGGCGGAACAAGTGGAATCGTAAGTCTGGAAGACATTCTGGAAGAAATTGTAGGAGACATCAGTGATGAATTGGACAAGGACGATATGCATTATTCCAAATTGGATAAATTCAACTATATATTTGAAGGAAAAACACAGCTAATTGACTTCTACAGAGTGCTACAAATAGATGGAAATTCTTTTGAACAACACAAGGGTGAAGCCGATACTCTGGCAGGTTTCATACTAGAACAGGCTGGAAAATTTCTATCAAAAGGTGAACAAATTGAATTTGAAAATTATACTTTTACCATTGAAAGTATAGATGAAAGAAGGATAAATCGTATCAAAGTAACTATAGCGGATGAACCAAACAAAGATGGTATTAAATAAGTACCTGGTAATTATTGTAATAATTTTCTCTAGCTTAACTTCTTGTTCAGAGGATTATCAACCAAAACCAAAAGGATATTACAGAATTGATTTGGAAAAAAAAGGTTACGATAAGTTTGAAAATACTGACTGTCCATTCACGTTCGAATACCCAACATATTCTGAGATACAACCATCCTCGAAAAATACTTGCTGGATGAATGTGCATAGTAATAAATACAATGCTACCATTCATTTAACCTACAAAGATATCTCTGTAAACATGGAAGAAGTAATCAAGGAAAGTATCCGACTTACTTATGAACATGCTTCCAAAGCGGATGGTATTGACGAACAATTTTTCTCAAATGACTCTTCCAATGTATTTGCACTCATGTTTGATATTACAGGTGACGCCGCATCGGATGTACAGTTTATTGCTACAGATAGCGCAAAGCATTTTTTAAGAGGTGCTCTATACTTCAATGTGAGTCCAAATGAAGATTCGATTGCACCACTACATGACTATTTCAAAGAAGATATTGTCCACCTAATCGAAAGCATTCAATGGGAAGAATAGTTATTTAAGAAGAATAGCCTTTTGTTGGATCACTTTATCAACAGGAATTCCTTCTATTTTACTTTCTAACCAGGACAATATGTCTAAATACAAAAACGATCTATTTTCAAATGGATCCTTTTCCAATTCCTTTAACTGAGTATATAATTTGGTGAATTCACCTTTTAATTCACTTGGGTAAATTTTACCTAAATTTCTAATAAAACGAATGAGTTCCTTCTGTACCAAATGAAGATCATTCATTTTAATTAAAAATGTATACGTTGATTTGATTAAACTATCTAACTCATAGTCTATCCCTGCCTCATAATGTGCAATTAAATTCAATATTCTGGCAAAACACATTAGATCTTCCCGCATACCTAATGCTCTGTTTCGAATGATTTTCTGTAAATAAATAATACTTTCTTCATTATTACCTGCACCAAAATATATACAAGCAATTTTGTAGTTCAAAACCATCAAATGATGCGCATCAATACGTTCTTTATAGAATTCCATTTGTGCTAATATTTCAGGCACAAGGTCTTGTCCATCTTTAAAAGTACCATTCATAAAATGTAAATGAATCCTATTGCTATAGACATATAAAAATGATAAAGCCTTGGTATTATCATTAACAACAACCTTTTCACTCTCAAGGCAATCCTCAAATCGCTTCAGGTAATATTCAAATGTGGACCTCTTCCTCAAAAAGAATAATGATTCCAATAAATAATGATTCCCTTTTAAAAAGAATACCGGATTCTCAGCAATCATTTTCGGGTTGCCATAAAACAACTCCACCCACTTAGCAGCGTACCTATAGCAGTTCAGAAAATTTTGGGTAATAAAATTATACCATAAGCTAGCCTGATATAAATATATCTTTTCACGAAACCCCATTTGGGAAAATGATATAGCTGGAAAATTTTCCTTGTAGTACTTTTGAATATACTCCATATCTCCCGTGTTTCGAACATATCCAAACTTCAGGAAAATACTATACAACCGAAGTGATAAATTGGATAATTTACTTGTTAAGGAATTCTTAGTATTAAGATCCTTTGCCTGCTCAACTAGCTCATCTGCCCTACTATCCATACTTCGAGTGATATATTGACCTTCAATTAATTTCTCACACTCTACTATTTCATAGGCCAAATTATTTTCACAATATTCCAAGGCCGTATTTTTTGCTTTGTCCAATATCTTCAATGCTTGTCGATACAAGCCTTTATTGTACAAAACAGCTACAAAATCCAACTGTTCCCGAATGGTACTCCGCACACTTTTATTGGCAGGAGTAAGTCGTAAGCTTATTAAAATTTGTCTATACAAATGAGCCTTCAAATTCGACAATTGCTGTTTCTTAACAATACCTGATTTTAAAATATAACTATCGTTATAACTTGAAGCCCTTTCCAGGAGATTAAACAGTGCAATAAATTTTGCATCAGCATTCCCTCCTAATCTACCTGAATACACTTTAAATTGTCTTTTTTCAGATTTAGACAATGATTTTATCAAATCAAACAAAAAATCTTTTTTATCACTAGTCATCGTAAAAAGATACTTTTTAAATCATTAATTACTAGCAATTTATACTAAAATATTGAGTTTTAGACATCGTAGTGAAATCAAAAAATAGAATCAAAAAACATTATCTTCCTCCTAAATTGCTCGACCAAAGAAGAAAAAATATCTGAATAATGAGCAAAGAAAGGATACATATTTTTGACACAACTCTTAGGGATGGAGAGCAAGTTCCCGGTTGTAAATTAGACACAAAACAGAAGCTTTTAATAGCAAAAAGACTCGACCTTTTAGGGGTAGATGTTATAGAAGCTGGTTTCCCAATTTCCAGCCCTGGAGATTTTAATTCAGTACAAGAAATTTCCTCATTGGTGAAAAATGCAACTGTATGTGGATTAACGAGAGCCAATGAAAAAGATATAGAGGCTGCAGCGGATGCACTTAAAACTGCCGTTAGACCCAGAATTCATACAGGAATCGGGACTTCGGATAGTCATATAAAATACAAATTCCGAACAACCCAAGAGGATATACTGGAAAGAGCGAAAGGAGCAGTTCGTTACGCCAAAAAATTTGTAGAAGACATCGAATTTTATGCGGAAGATGCCGGCAGAACTAGCAATGAATATCTAGCCAAGATATGCGAGGCTGTTATTAAGGAAGGTGCTACCGTCCTAAATATTCCAGACACCACAGGATATTGTTTACCACATGAATATGGGGAAAAGATCAAATATCTAAAGGAAAATGTCCAAGGCATAGATAAGGTAATTATCTCCTGCCATTGTCATAATGATCTTGGTATGGCTACAGCCAATGCACTATCAGGAATACTAAATGGGGCTAGGCAGGTGGAATGCACCATCAATGGAATAGGCGAAAGAGCCGGAAATACGTCTCTAGAGGAAATTGTAATGATACTTAAGCAACATAGCCACTTAGGCTATATAACCGGAGTAGATACCACTTTACTTTCAGATACTAGTAAAATGGTATCTGAACATATGGGAATGTTTGTACAAGCCAATAAGGCCATTGTTGGAACCAATGCATTTGCACATAGCTCCGGTATCCACCAAGACGGCTTTATAAAACATCGAGAAACCTATGAAATCATTGATCCAAAAGATGTAGGAGTTCAACAATCTAAAATAATTTTAACAGCGAGGAGCGGAAGAGCGGCATTGGCCTACAGAGCAAGACTTATTGGATATGAATTAACCAAATTACAGTTAGACCAGGTATATCAACAGTTCCTATGTTATGCAGACGCTAAAAAGGAAATAGTAGAAGATGATCTACATAGAATTATGGAAATGACTGGAGAAAGACTTGGAATCAAAACTATTTAACATGGCAAAAACATTATTTGACAAAATATGGGATCAACATGTTGTTAGCCATATTGAAAACGGCCCGACAGTAGTATACATAGATCATCACTTAATTCATGAGGTAACCAGTCCACAAGCTTTTAATGAATTAAATGAGAGAGAACTCCCCATTTTTAGGCCGAATCAGATTATGGCCACAATGGACCATAATGTTCCCACTCTCAATCAGCATCTCCCAATAAAAGATCAACTTTCAAAGAAACAAATTGCAACCCTACAATACAACTGTGAGCAACATGGTATAGAACTTTATGGAATTGGACATAAATATCAAGGAATAGTTCATGTAATTGCTCCAGAGCTTGGAATCACTCAACCAGGAATAACCATGGTGTGTGGAGATTCTCACACCTCCACTCACGGGGCATTTGGCTGCATTGCCTTTGGAATTGGAACTAGTCAGGTGGCTCAAGTTTTTGCCAGTCAATGCCTATTGATGGACAAACCAAAAACTATGAGGATCACCATCAACGGGGAATTAAATCCGAATGTACACTCCAAGGATGTTATTCTACATATCATTTCACGGTTAGGCACCAATGCTGGAACAGGATATTTCATCGAGTTTGCCGGAGAGGTATTTGAAGATATGTCGATGGAATCCCGAATGACCGTATGCAATATGTCTATAGAAATGGGAGCACGAGGTGGAGTAATTGCGCCAGACCAGAAAACCTTCGATTATATCAAAGGACGAAAATTTGCACCTAAGGGCAATGATTTCGATATAAAAGTCAGTGAATGGACTAAATTGAAAACGGATGTTAATGCCAGTTTTGATCATGAATATCATTTCACTTCAAAGGAAATTAAACCGGTTATCACCTATGGAACTAACCCAGGCATGGGAATAAGCCTGGGAGATTGCATTCCTAGTACCAATGATGAATCTGTTAAACAGTCTCTAGAATACATGGGACTTAAGGAAGGTGAATCCTTGATAGACTTACCAATAAACCACATATTTATTGGTAGCTGTACCAATTCAAGAATTGAAGACTTTAGAGTAGTTGCCAATTATGTACAGGGGAAACAAAAGGCTAAAAATGTCCATGCGCTGATAGTTCCGGGATCACAATTGGTAGTTAAACAAATCAAAGAGGAACGATTAGACCAAATTTTTGAAGCATCCGGATTTCAACTCAGAGAACCAGGTTGTTCAGCTTGCTTAGCCATGAATGAGGACAAAATTCCGAGTGGCGAGTATTGTGTCTCCACTTCCAATAGAAATTTCGAAGGACGCCAGGGACCTGGGGCAAGAACTATCTTGGCTAGTCCAATGATGGCGGCTGTAACTGCTATTCACGGAAAAATAATCGATTACACAAAATAAATTACGATGGAGAAATTCAACACTTTTAGTTCAACAGCTGTACCAATTACCGTTGACAACATCGACACCGATCAGATTATTCCAGCAAGGTTCTTAAAAGCAACCGATCGATTGGGGTTTGGTGAAAACCTATTCCGAGATTGGAGATTTAATCCCGACAACAGTATCCAAAAGGATTTCATGCTAAATAATCCCAATTTTAAAGGAGAAGTACTTGTTGCAGGTGAAAACTTTGGTTGTGGATCAAGCAGAGAACATGCAGCATGGGCACTCTATGACTACGGTTTTAGAGTGATTATCTCTAGTTACTTTGCCGACATCTTTAAAACAAATGCCTTAAACAATGGTTTACTCCCTATTAAAGTATCCAAGCAGTTTTTAGCAAAGACTTTTTCATTAGTTCAACAATTACCAGACGTAACCTTCAATATCGATTTAGAAAATCAAAAAATTAGTATTGAAAATTCAGATCTCACGGAAAGCTTTGAAATCAATAATTATAAAAAGTCTTGTCTTTTGAACGGTTATGATGACTTAGACTTTTTAGTTAGCATTCAAGATCAGATCACGTCATACGAAGAAAATAAACCCTACTAGAAATGAATTTAAATATAGCAGTGCTATCAGGAGATGGAATTGGTCCAGAGGTAACATCAGAATCAAAACGGGTTTTGGAAGCCATAGCAAAAAGGTTCAATCATACCTTTCAATTTAAAAATGCCTTAGTTGGAGCAATTGCCATTGACAAAACAGGAGCCCCACTACCCAAAGAAACCTTGGAACTATGTCTTGAATCCGATGCCATATTATTTGGTTCTATAGGAGATCCAAAATACGACAATGATCCAAGTGCAAAAATTCGTCCAGAGCAAGGATTACTAGCCTTAAGAAAGGAATTGGGACTATTTGCTAATATTCGTCCATTAACAGCTCATGACAAACTCCTAGAACAGTCTCCTCTAAAAGAAACTATTATTAAAGGAGTTAATATCACAATTTACAGAGAACTTACCGGGGGAATATATTTTGGAGAAAAGCAACTAAGCCCTGATGGTCTATATGCTTCGGATAACTGCAGCTATAGCAAAATGGAAATTGACAGGATAGCGAAACTTGCTTTTGAAGCTGCTCAAAAAAGAGATAAAAAGCTAACCCTTGTAGACAAGGCGAATGTTTTGGAAACAAGTAGACTATGGAGAAAGCATGTCGCTGAATTATCAAAAAATTATCCTGAGGTTACTTTAGACTACTTATTCGTAGACAACGCAGCCATGCAACTAATATTAAACCCTAAACAATTTGACGTTATATTAACGGAAAATATGTTTGGAGATATATTATCCGATGAAGCGAGTGTCATTGCAGGATCTATTGGACTATTAGCTTCGGCTTCTGTAGGAGCAAAAACAGCCCTATTTGAGCCTATTCACGGTTCTTATCCACAAGCAAAAGATAAAAAGATTGCTAATCCCATTGCTTCTATTTTATCAGCTGCTATGTTACTGGAACATTTTAATCTTACCGAAGAAGCCCAACTGATAAAAAGTGCAGTAGATGCCTCTATCCAAAATGAAGTTACCACACCCGATCTGAATCAAAAAAGACCTTACTTGACAGATCAAGTCGGAGATTTTATTTGTCAATATATTTTGGAAGAAAATACGATCAACTTTGAATATTTAGAAATTGGTCAATCTACCATCATTTAATTAAAAATCCCCATTCCGAAATAAATCAGAATGGGGATTTTTTTAATTCACTTTTTTTCTCGCTTTGATCCTTCTTTTCATCCGTAGATTCAAAAACTCTACAAATAGAGAGAAGCTAATTGCGAAATATAAATAGCCCTTTGGAATAACTCCAATGTGCGTATCAAATATAGATAGATGTGCCAAATGAGCGCCCTCGGCAATCAACATAAAGCCAATTAAAATCAGAAACGACAATCCTAACATCTGGATGGAAGGATGTTTGTTGACAAACTTACCCACAGGTCCTGCAAATAGCATCATAATAATCATGGATAGCACAACAGAAATTATCATCACCCACAGCGATCCTGTAATTCCTGTAGTCATACCAACGGCAGTTAATATGGAATCAAATGAAAAGACAATATTAATTAAAGTGATTTCCATAATAACCTTTGAAATAGCAACTTTTTTCTTGACCACTCCCTGCCCCTCTGCTTCACCTTCCAATTTATGATGGATTTCGCTAGTACTTTTGTACAAAAGAAACAAGCCTCCAAAAGCCATGATTATACTTTGTCCTGAAATTCCAGCCTTGAACCAGGATAAATCAATATCAAAGAATGAATCTTGCATTGCGATCAAAAAGGATATCCCAAATAGCAATATTATTCGCAATAACATGGCTAAAAACATCCCAATATTTCTAGCTCTAGCTTGTTCTTCTTCCTTTAGCTTGTTCGCTGCAATAGAAATGAAAATTATATTGTCCATTCCTAAAACGATTTCTAAAAATGTAAGGGTTAATAATGCCCCCCAAACCTCAGGCCTCATCAAAAATTCCATTTATACTAATTTAATTTTCATGACAAAAAAAAGGGAATAGCACATGATGTACTATTCCCTTTTGACTAATATAAAACTTAATCCTCTTGATTCAGCTTACGTACCATCGTTAAAATAGTAGCGATTGCCACTGTCTCCCCTGTTTCATCGTACACATCTACCAAGAATTTCACAATCCCTTTAGCAATATCATCCTCAGAGCGTTTTTCCTGATCCACCTTCTCCTTTACAGTAAACCTAACCCCAATGGTTGCTCCAGGGTAAACGGGTTTTGTAAATCTACAATCCTCTAATCCATAATTCAATAATACAGGACCTTTTCTTGGATCTACGAACATACCAGCTGCCTTAGATAGGATATAATAACCGTGAGCTACTCTCCCTTCGAAGATCGTTCCATCTAAGGAAGTCTCATCAACGTGAGCGTAAAAATTATCACCACTTACATTGGCGAAATTCACAATATCAGCATCGGTAACTGTATGCTTATGTGTAAAGACTGTTTCTCCGATTTCCAATTCTTCAAAATGCTTTCTAAATACATGGATCTGAGCTTCCTCCTGTTTAGCACCATACTGATAAACTCCTGTAAGCTTAGTAAGCGTAGTTGGACTTCCCTGAACCGCAGTCCTTTGCATATAGTGCAATACACCACGTTTTCCACCCATTTCCTCACCACCACCAGCTCTACCTGGTCCACCGTGTACTAACATTGGCATTGGAGAACCATGACCGGTACTTTCCTTTGCACAATCGGCATTCAAGATCAATATTCTACCATGGAATGCTGCTGCTCCTAATACAAATTCTTTTGCGATATCATCATCTCCAGTTACAATACTACAAACCAAAGATCCTTTACCCATTTGAGCTAACTCAATAGCTTCATCCATATTTTTATACGGAATGATTGTACTTACAGGTCCAAACGCCTCTACATTATGCACATCCGTATTTGTAAATGGGTTGTCATTGTAAAATAAAATTGGAGACATAAATGCTCCTTTATTGAAATTCGCACCTTGAACATCTATAGCGTCAAGAGTACCATAAACCATTTCTTGGCTTTTTGCCAGTTGATTTACCTTTTCACGAACTTCTTCTCTTTGATCATGCCCAGCCAAAGCACCCATTCTTACTCCTTCCACCGAAGGATCACCTACAACAGTCTTAGCTAATCTACCAGAAAGGGCAATTTTCACATCATCCACCAGGTTTTCCGGCACTAATATTCTTCTAATTGCCGTACACTTCTGACCACATTTCACAGTCATTTCACGACTAACTTCCTTTATGAACAAATCGAATTCTGGAGTTCCAGGTATTGCATCTTGCCCCAATACACTACAATTCAAAGAATCTGCTTCCATTGTAAATGGTACAGCTTCTTCCGTAATTCTTGGATTTGATTTCAGCATTTTCCCAGTTGAAGCAGAACCTGTAAAGGTTACGACATCCTGAGAGGTAACATGTTCGATAATCCCTCTGGCAGACCCACAAATAAGCTGTAAAGCTCCAGCAGGTAGAATATTTGAATCAACAATCTCCTTAACCATTAACTCAGTCAAGAATGAAGTTACTGTTGCCGGTTTAACAATAGCAGGAACACCCGCTAAAAAATTGACTGCAATCTTTTCTAACATCCCCCAAATAGGGAAATTATACGCATTTATATGAATAGCAACCCCTCTTTTAGGAACACAAATATGGTGTCCAATAAAGGATCCTCCTCTAGAAAGAGGTGCAGTCTCACCATCTACATAAAATGTTTCATCAGGAAATTGCTTTCTCAAACTTGCATAAGCAAAAAGATTTCCAATACCCCCTTCAATATCGATCCATGAGTCCACTTTTGTAGCACCAGTTGCAGCACTTAGTTTGTAGAAAACATCTTTTTTAGCCATCAAGTGCAAAGCCAATTGCTTTAACATCCGACCTCTTTCTTGAAAAGTCATTTTACGCAATGCAGGTCCACCTACTTTACGAGCATAACTCATCATTTCTGCAAAATCTAATCCTTCACTTGATGCTTTTGCAACCTCTTCTCCAGTGATTGCATTATATAGACTAACTCCCTCTCCTTGACCTTCCTGCCAAGAACCTAGGGCATAGTTTTTTAGATTCATTTTTAACGCTTTTAAAAGTGATTCCCAAGTTATGAAATTCTGACCGTATTCATTCAATTATCATTTTGGAAAAGTCACTACTATACCTGATAGTCCTATTAGGACTACGCATATTTAAACTTAGAAAATACATATGGGAATTTGAATTATGAAACCAATTCTGTATTCTTCAATTTACCACTATTAACCAATTTATGACAATACTTCGTTTTTAAACTTTTTTCAATAACAGGGATATGCCTTAGCCTATGGCAGTCTGTTCCGACAAAATCTATTAAATCATGATCTATCAATAGTTCCGCCGCTTTTTGAACAGCTTTAGAATAATGACCTACTAAAGACATAAGATTTACTTGAAAAAGAACACCTCTATTTTTTAGATCCAAATAATTGTGAATATCTCCACCCAGGAATAAATATCTTTCAGGATGTGCTAATATAGGTTGATACCCATTCAGTAACATTTTAAATATTGCATCATTCAAATTATATGGTTTTTCAATCATAGATAGTTCGAACAATACATAGTTGCTATCGCCAAGGGTTAATAATTTCTTTTCCTCTATCAACTGTATAAATTCAGCATCCAGATAATACTCTGCAGCAGCCTTTATTTCAGCCTTTTGCCCTTTACTTTCCAAATAAATATTCAGTCGGTGATTTTCTTTTGTTATAGATTCAAAATTGTTCTTATAAAAGTCACTTATAATATGTGGAGTAGTAACAAACTGATTAAACCCCAATCCTCTTAACCCCTGAATTATACTTTCGGAATCTTCATTATTCTTGGCTCCATCATCAATGCCTGGTATCAAATGAGAATGCATATCAACCTTGATAAGGCTCATATCAACTGTAGGCAATTCCTTTCTAAATAATTTATCAAACAAGCTCATTCTTATAATTATTTTAAAAAAAAATACTGTTTTAAATTTTAATAAAACAGTATTTTTTTTACTTATATCAATTTCTTAAGATGAAATCTTAATTAAAAAACTTTTTCACAGCTTCTGTAATTTCTTTCAATTGTGAACCTGTTAATTCCGTATGCATCGGTAAGGAAATAACCTCATCTTTTAATGTTCTTGTAATAGGCAAACCATGCGGTGAAATTCTCTCACGTCTATAAGGTGTTTGCTCATGAAGAGGAACAGGATAATAAATCATAGCTGGAATACCCAAATCATCCATATGTTGTTTTAAGGCATCTCTTTTTCCATTTTTAACCCTTAAAGTATATTGATGAAATACGTGCTTTCTATCCGAAGGAATAGTAGGACAGATCAATTCGTCTACGGAGCTAAACGCTTCTGTATAATATTCAGCGGCAGCGTTTCTATTTGAATTGTAGGTATCTAACTTTCTAAGCTTGATTCTTAAAACTGCAGCCTGTAGGGTATCTAATCTAGAGTTTACTCCTACCAAATCATGGTAATATCTTTTTTCCATTCCATGATTAACAATTTTGCGCATTTTTTCAGCAAGCATATCATCATTGGTCATGATGGCTCCACCATCACCATAAGCACCAAGATTCTTTGAAGGAAAAAATGACGTACACCCTATATCTCCAATGGTTCCAACTTTTCTATGTTCACCATTCAAGACTATATCAGCACCAATACCTTGAGCAGTATCTTCCACTATTTTCAAACCTTTTTCCTTAGCTAGCGCTAATAAAGGATCCATGTCTACTGGTAAACCGTATAAATGAACAGGAATAATCACTTTAGTATCCCTTGAAATACTGGCCTCTACAGAAGCCATATTCAAATTAAAAGTATCTGGATCAACATCCACAAATACGGGCTTCAAACCTAATAGTGAAATCACTTCTGCTGTTGCAACAAAGGTGAAACTAGGACAAATCACCTCAGAACCTGCTGGTAAATTCAAAGCCATAAGGGCAATTTGAAGAGCATCTGTACCATTAGCACATGGGATAACGTGCTTTACGCCAAGATATTCCTCGAATTCCCTGGCAAATTCTTTTACTTCATTACCATTAATAAATGAAGCATTGTTTAAAATTGAATCAAAAGCTTCTCTAAGCTCTTCTTTTATTTCTTGATATTGACCAACAAGGTCAACCATTCTTATTTCAGCCATCTTTAAATACATTTTCAGACTTGAAGATATTCAAATCCAATTAGTCCCTAGACTAACAAAAATAAGAAAAATCCAATTCTCATCCTTTAGACTCGGAATATCATTTTTCTAAATTTTTCATTATCCTCTGAATCCGAATCTACAAAATCAGACATAAGGATTGGATGAGTACATTCATCGACTAGCGCCTGACTAGTTCTAGTTACATTTCTCATCACTCCAGAATCATTTTCATTTTCAAACTCAAAGTTCCAAACAGGTAAAATCACTTTTTTACCTAATGCATTTATTTTTTTCAAAAGTGGTAAATACGATGAATCACCAGCCAACAGAACAACGCCATCAAATTTATCTAAGGAAGCCATGCTCAATGCATCAACTGTTAAATACATACTGACAATTGCATCACCCATTTGCCCAGTCTTAGGATTGTATTGCACCGGGTAATGATGCTGAGTTATTCCTTGATACATAAAAAGGTCATCCAACTTTCGTTCATTAACCATTTGTTTGAATCGTTGAGCAGGATCAGATACCTTCTTCTCCAATTGCTGAGTGGAAAACCTCCCACGATACCAATGAGATTCCACCATTTTACAAAATTTTGCAGGGACCTCTTCTAAAAAAGCTACCTCTTCGCACAGAAAGTCAAATAAACCATTGAAGGTCATATTACTTTTTACTCGATGATGATATCTATAGTATGTATTAATCTTAACGAAGAATGCACCTTCAATAAAGATGGCTAATCTAATTTGATTTGAACTCATATTTAAAAAATTAGTTAATAGAGTAATTCGATATAAGTGTTAATTTTCCAAAGTTATCATTCAAAAGTTAAAACAATGAGTAAATACGATAACAAGACAATTATCCTCGTTCAAACAACCTATTTCAGCCAATTTCTGGTGAAACATTCTAAACATAAAAGATAATATTGAATAAAAAACCACTTACAATAACGCCTTACAACACTTAATATCAAGCCCCTAGTCAACCTATAGTGAAAACAACTAAATGAATAATATAAGGGCTTATAAAAAAGCCCTCTCAAGAATCATAAAAATTTTGTGTACTCAAACAAAGGGCTCAATCTAACAAATAATATGAAAAAACAGCTTATTATTTAAGGTAAACTTATAAAAAAAACTAAAGATAATAAAAAGTAATATTCGCTATCAATAGAACACTGAAAAAAGAAAATAATTATCTTCGCTTTAAATTGTAAAATTTCGACTCCAACATGAAGCTAGCAAACACATTAATAGCGGTGCTATTTCTATTTATATGCGGTAATCTATTCGCTCAAAAAAACCTTCCTGATTCTATTGTCAAGGTATCACTTTTTGAGACCTCAATTTCCTTTCATGAACCCGGAGGTGACCTAAAGGAAAAATTTGGTGCAAGCACGAATATAAACTTGGGCTTTCATCATAAAACTAAATCCAATTGGACCTTTGGAACTCAAGTGAGTTTCATTACTGGGGGAAATGTCAAAAACGAATCTGAATTACTGAGCAATATTATCAGTAGTACAGGTGCTATAGGATCAGATGGTAGAACAACCACAACTGCTATTGACGAAAGAGGAATGAATTTCTCTGCCCTTATTGGTAAAGTATACCCTATTTTTGGGCCCAATAAAAATTCAGGTCTATGGGTTCAATTTGGGCTTGGATATATCTATCACAAAATTAAAATAGAAGATATCGAGGCATCTACTCCTATCTTAGTAGATGATGAAATACTAAAAGGATACGATCAACTAACGTCTGGACTTTCCACCAACCAAGGAATAGGATATGTTCACCTAAGCAATCGTAAAATAGTTAACTTTTATGTCGGGCTAGAATTCATTCAGGGCTTTACCAAAAACCGTAGAAAGTACTCTTACCTTGATATGAAAAAGGTTGAAGGGAGTAACTTTGACAGTTTAATTGGAATTAAGTTAGGATGGTTTATCCCTACCTATAAAAGAGAATCCGATAAATACCACTTATATTAATGTCTTTAATGAGAAGCTTTTACACCAATACTATTAGGATTTATAATGCTATAATGCATGGGGTCTCATTCTTTCATCCAAAAGCCAAATTATGGATTGAAGGACGTAAAGACTTTATGAACAGGGTTCGCCAGGCAAATATTGGCAACAAAGCTTCCATTCTAATACACTGCAGCAGTCTTGGCGAATTTGAACAAGGCCGCCCATTATTGGAGAAATTAAAGGAGCAATACCCCAATTATAACCTTATACTAAGCTTTTATTCTCCTTCAGGCTTTGAAATTGAAAAAAATAATCCACTTGCTGATTTAGTAGTGTATTTACCAGTGGACACAACAAAGAAGGTTACTTCCTTTGTCGATGAACTCAACATAGAAAAAGCCTTTTTTATCAAATACGAATATTGGCCTAATCTTTTTACAGCGCTAAAAAATAAAGGTTGCCCCATTTATATGGTCTCTGCCATTTTCAGACATGACCAATTCTTTTTTAAATCCTTTGCTAAATGGTACCGCAACCACACCCTTGGGTTAGTAGATCATTTTTTCATTCAAAATGAGCGATCGGCAGACATACTTAGCAAGCATCATTTCTCCAATTATAGTGTAACGGGTGATACTCGTTTTGACAGGGTTGCAGAATTAAGTGAAAGTGAGTTTTCAGACAATCGAATCGAATCATTTATTCAGGGCTCAAAAAAGATATTGATTGCCGGAAGCTCCTGGCTTGAAGATGAAAAAATCATCCTAGAATTCATGAAGGAACATTCAGATAATTGGAAATTGATTTTAGCTCCACACGAAATTCACGAAAACCATCTAAAACAGATAGAATCCCTTGCTGAAGGAATAAATAAGGTTAGATATAGCCAGTCTAATCCTGAAGACCTTCCTGATAGCCAAATTATCATTATTGATAATATTGGGAAACTGAAATTCTTTTATCGATATGCTGACATTTGCTATATAGGAGGTGGTTTTGGAGCAGGAATACACAATACTTTGGAGGCTGCTGCTTATGGAAAACCAGTTATTTTTGGTCCTAATTATCAAAAATTTGAGGAAGCAAAACAGTTAATCGAAATTGGCGCTGGATGCTCTATCAAAAATACAGAAGAATTTAGCTCGACCATCAGGACATTTATAACACCTGATAATTACATGGATAAATCTCGAAAAGCTTCCAATTACATCCATCAATACAAGGGTGCTTCGGAAAAGATCATTCAAAAAACAATGGCATAAAAAAAGGTTCAAAACATACGTTTTGAACCTTTTTTTATCTTTATAAGATCAATTAATCTCTTTTCGTAAACATTGAATTTGCCTGTGCTGTACAGGTTATCACTAGATCGTTTATACAAACATGCTCAGGTAATGACACTGCAAACCCTATACAGTTAGCTATATCCTCAGCCACTAAAGGCTTGAATCCTTGATACACTTTATCTGCTTTCGATTCATCACCATGAAACCTAACCTTCGAAAACTCAGTTTCTACCATCCCAGGACATAAATTCGTAACCTTTATACTATGTTCCAACAGGTCTAAACGCATTCCTTTACTTATCGCGTCTACTGCATATTTGGTAGCGCAATAAACATTTCCTTTAGGGTATACTTCTTTCCCTGCTGTAGAATCAATATTGATGATATGCCCTTTATTTCTAGCTATCATATAAGGAACAACCCCTTTTGAAACGTACAGTAAGCCTTTTACGTTTGTATCAATCATTTGGTCCCAATCGTCCAAAGAGGCATCTTGAAACAAATCCATACCAGAGGCTAAGCCAGCATTATTCACCAATACATCAATATCTCTCCAATCAGCATCCAAAGAAGAACAAGTTGCCAATACTGCTTCCCTATCTCTTACATCTAGCGTCAAAGTCAATACTTTAATTCCATATTCTGAAATTAATTCCGAACGTAGACTATCTAACTTCTCTGATCGACGAGCAGATAAAATAAGGTTGTGATTTAACTTTGCTAATTCAACTGCTGTCGCTCGTCCAATTCCAGAGCTTGCACCAGTTACCCAGGCAATTTTTGACATGCTTACTTATTTAATGCTTTTGTATATTCAGACTCAAAAAACCTTAACTCGAATTGATCTTCCTCAATTACACCATAAGAGTTATAATGAATCCATTCTCCTAAATTATAATAAGTAGACTTTTCATCTACGGATACTTCTAAAGGTAAATGTCTATGGCCAAAAATGTAAAAATCTGAAGGATTCTGTTCATTAGATTCCTTTGCAAATTGATACAGCCATTCATCATCACCTAAGTATTTCGTGTCAACTTCTCCATTGGCTAACCTACTTTTTCTTGAAAAGTATTCCGCTATGGAAAAAGACAAATTTGGATGTACTCTAGCAAATAACCATTGACAAATAGGATGAGTGAATACCTTTTTCAAGAATTTATAGCCCTTATCACCTGGTCCCAAGCCATCACCATGACCTATATAATAGGATTTCCCGTTGATAACTCTCAACTCCGGTTCCCTATGAACTATTAAACCAATTTCTTCCTCCAGATAACCAAAGGTCCACATATCATGGTTCCCTGTGAAAAAATGTATTTTAATACCACCATCCACTAGCTCGGCAAGCTTTCCTAATAGTCTAACATAACCCTTAGGTACTGCTTTACCATATTCAAACCAGAAATCCCAGACATCGCCCAAAAGATAAATTTCATCAGCATCTTTTGAAACCATTTCCAACCATCGAACTACACGTTTTTCACGCACTAGGCTCAACTCCCGATTGGGAACCCCCAGATGAAAATCTGAAGCGAAATATATTTTTAGATTCTTCGACACCTATTTATTCAATCTACTAGCTAGGAACAAGCCTAAATTATTCCCTTTTAAATTTTTAGCAACAATCCTTCCTTCAGGATTTATAACAACTGTAAATGGAATAGAGGTAAAACCATATTGACGAGTAACAGGTGAATTTCCACCTTGAAGATCACTCAAATGCGTCCAGTCTTCAATCCCATCTTCTTTAATAGCTTTTAGCCAATCTTCCTTTGGATTACTTTGCCTAGCTCCTCCATCAATGGATACGCTAACAATTTCAAGGTCTGGATAGTTTGTATGAATATCCTTTAGTAAAGGAGCCTGAGCTCTACACGGCTTACACCAAGATGCCCAGAAGTCTAATAACACCCATTTTCCACGATAATCTGTTAGACTCACATCAGCACCTTTATTATTCGCCATTATGAAATTCGGAGCCTCAACCTGACTCAATAGTTTATTGAAGAAATCAGTATGTGATAAATCCGGATATTTAACACCTAAACTATCTCCTACCTTTTTAAACCAATCGAAATCCTGATATAAGTCAAACGCAGGAGTTTGATTGATTACATTATAAATGGCAAAAATAGTAGAAGGTGATCCAATATGATCATTGATAAATTTTTCAAGGTATACTCTATGGTCTATAGCTAGCTGATTAAAAGATTCTTGAACTTCTTTATATTTATCCTTTTCAACGGTCCTTGCCAACTCATAAATTGAATCTCTTAAATGCAACGTTGCATGAAAATAATAATCCAACTCTCTAATTTCTGTGGATATTTTAGACCCTGAAATATCTGCAACAGCTGAAAAATCTTCAGATGATCCAACTACTTTAATAGTATTAGATGGCTCTAAAAACATATTGATAATATCACCATTTGGCAATACCAATGCATAGAAATCACCTTTTTCAACATTCCCATAATAGGTTGCTGTACCGGATTTCAACAATAAGGTATCTAACGGAATTCTTTTTTCAGGACTTATCTTAACAACAAAAACCGAATCAGCTCCTTCTATCGCAGCTTCAATACTGAAATTTTTCCCTTCAGGTATAGCTGATTGATTTGAACAGGCAACAATTGTTAAGGATACCACCAATCCTAAGATAATATTTTTAAACATGCTTATGATTTATTTAACATTTCAGTCAATAACTTACTTGTAACTTTAGGATCCGCTTTACCTTTTGAGGCTCTCATAACTTGCCCCATAAACATTCCCATTAATTGTTTTTGACCGTTTTTATAACGCTCCAATTCATCTGGATGTGAAGCAATAACTTCAGCAATTACAGTTTCCAAGAATCCCAGATCACTCTCTTGCATAATATTCAGAGAACTTGCCAACTTAGCAACATCTTCAGAAGGTTGGCTGATCATGGCTGGAAAGAGCTTCTGATTAGCCGCGGAATGACTGATCTTATCTGCCTCCACCAACTTAATTAAATCTGCCAATTTTTCGATTGAAATAGGCAATTCACTGATGGTTATAGCCTTTTCATTCAAGTAAGATTTCACTGTCCCCATCAGATAATTACAAGCCATCTTATAGTTAGGAATCAGTTCTATAAGGTTCGTGTAATAGGATGCTATTTCTTTATCCTCAATTAGTAAGGAAGCGTCATATTCAGATAAGTCGAATTTTTCAACAAATTGTTTAAAAAGTTCAGAGGGCAAAGCTGGCATGTTAGCTCTTACTTCATCTACTTCCTTTTGGTATACGTATACTGGCTGAATATCTGGCTCTGGAAAATATCTATAATCATGAGCGTCCTCTTTTGTACGCATCACTATAGTGATATTCTTTCCAGCGTCGTAGTTTCTAGTTTCCTGGAATACTACACCACCATCCTCATATACTTCTATCTGTCTTTTTGCTTCATACTGGATGGCACGTTGAACATTCCTCAATGAGTTCATATTCTTTACCTCAACACGAGTACGTAATTCTTCTTCACCACGTAAACGAACTGAAATATTTGCATCACAACGCATACTACCTTCTTCCATGTTTCCATCACAGACATCAAGGTATTTCACCATTCTTCTAATCTCAGCTAGGAAATTATACGCTTCTTCTATGGATCTAAAATCAGGTTCAGAAACAATCTCAAGTAAAGGTACTCCAGCTCTATTCAGGTCAATTAGAGATTCGAATGGATCGATATCATGAATACTCTTCCCCGAATCCTCTTCCATGTGAATACGTGTAATTCCGATACGTTTATCATCACCATTAGCATCCTTCACTATGATAAATCCATCTGTACAAATAGGCGTTTTATCTTGTGTGATTTGATATCCTTTTGGTAAATCAGCGTAGAAATAGTTCTTTCTTGCATATTCATTTCTTTCACGAATATCGCAATTAAGGGCTAGTCCTAGTTTTATTCCAGATTCTATAACACGTTTATTAGGAACAGGTAATGTTCCAGGATGCCCAAGACTAACAGGACAGGTTTGCGTATTCGCACCAAATCCGTATTCATAAGCATCTGCACTATATGCTTTTGTAATTGTCTTTAACTGGGTGTGAATTTCCAGTCCAACAATCAACTCGTATTTATCGTAATCTATCGTTTTCAATACTTTAAGTATTTTTCCTAGCTAGGTTAAACCTTGCAAAGTTAACAAATCAATGCTTCTTTATCTAGCTAAATAGCTATTCAATTTTGCATCGAATAAATCCGTATCAGAATTTGACATCGAAATTGAAATTGGCCAATAAAATATTGGTAAATCTTTCAACTCTTCTTCAAAAACCTTCAACCTCATGGCATCCTTTTCCGTCGTGATTATCACCTTTGAAACCGTATCTATATTCTCGTAACTAGTTCTCAATTGTAGTATATCACTCTCCTTGAAAGAATAGTGATCAGGGAATTTATGATGTTGCACATTATCGGCCATTTCCTTAACCTTACTTACAAATAAGTTAGGTTTTGCAATACCAGTAAGTGCTATTATATGCGCATAATTGGCTAATGCCTTTTCATGTCCCCACAGTGATTGTAATGGTTCATAATTGACATGAGAAAATACCACTGGAGATTTGGTGTAAAATTTTATCTTTTTCTGAAAGTATTTCCTTTTATCCTCATCCAGGCTTTCAGGGCATTTCGTTACAATCACGATATCCGACCTGGAGGCTCCCATTCTATTTTCCCTAAGATTTCCTGCTGCTAGCACAAAATCCTTAAAAAATGGCTTTTGATATTCAGTCAATAGCACTTTGAATCCGGATTCTACCCTTCTATGCTGAAATGCATCATCTAAAAGAATTAAATCTGGTTGATGTTTTTGAATTAATTTTTGAATTCCATGCATTCTATTTTCATCCACAGCCACATGTACAGAGGGATGTTTTTGCTTGAATTGCATTGGCTCATCACCTATTTCATCTGCCGTGGAATCCTTAGTAGCTAATCTATAACCCTTGGTTTTTCTACGGTAACCTCTACTTAAAACACCAAGATTCAACTCTGGCTTCAATTTTTCAATAAGCCACTCTATATGGGGACTTTTACCTGTACCTCCTGTACTTAGGTTTCCAATACAAACTGTTGGAGTACCTGATCGGAAAGACCTCAAAATACCAATACTGTATAATCCATTCCTAATGGCGGTAATGAAATTGTACAATAACGATAATGGATATGTTAAAAACCTTAATCGGTCCATGTGAAAAACTTTAGCTCAAATTTAATCATTGTATCACGGATATTAAAATGAATCTGATAGCAATGCCTAAAAACAAAATAGGCAGATATGAATCATATCTGCCTATTTTAATCTTTATATCAAGTTGTCCTTAAGCGTTTGCTACGGCTTTAGGTGATCCAGACATGATTTCTTCGTTAGCATATTCTTCAAACTGTTTGAAGTTCTTAATAAACGCAGAAGCAAGCTCCTGTGCTTTTTTAGTATATGCTTCTTTATTTTCCCAAGTATTCTTTGGGCTCAACAATTCTGTTGGTACACCTTCACATTCTTCAGGCATATTCAATCCAAATAGGTCATGTTGCTCATAAGCTACATTTTCCAATTTACCTTCCAATGCTGCTGTGATCATAGCACGTGTATAGCCTAGTTTCATTCTAGAACCTACCCCGTATCCACCACCACTCCATCCAGTGTTGATTAGCCAAACATTTACTTCATTCTCTTCCATTTTCTTACCTAGCATTTCAGCATAGTAAGTTGGGTGTAATGGCATAAATGGTGCTCCAAAACATGCAGAGAAGGTAGTTTGCGGCTCCGTGATACCAGCTTCCGTACCTGCTACTTTTGCAGTATATCCGGAAATAAAATGGAACATTGCCTGCCCTTTCGTTAGTTTAGAGATCGGAGGTAAAACACCAAATGCATCACAAGTAAGGAAGAAAATATTCTTCGGTGCTGGACCACTAGATGGTGTTTGAATATTGTTTATGAAGTGAATTGGGTAACTTACACGGGTATTCTCCGTTTTAGAACCGTCTTCAAAGTCAACTTCATTTTGGCCGTTCTTGTAAACGATATTTTCAAGTAAAGCTCCTGGCTTAATTGCCCTAAAAATATCTGGCTCTTTTTCAGCAGACAAGTCTATACATTTTGCATAACAACCACCTTCAAAGTTGAAAACAGAATTTTCTGCCCAACCATGCTCATCATCACCAATCAATTTACGTTTTGGATCAGCTGAAAGTGTAGTTTTTCCTGTTCCTGATAATCCAAAGAATACAGCAGTATCTCCATCGTTACCAACATTGGCAGAACAGTGCATAGAAAGTACATTCTTTTGATATGGTAAAATGAAATTCAAAGCAGAGAAGATCCCCTTCTTAATTTCACCTGTATACCCAGTACCACCAATCAAAATAACTTTTCTAGTGAAGCTTAGGATAGCAAAATTGTGTTGACGAGTACCATCAACTTCAGGATCTGCCATGAATCCAGGCGCGTTAAGGATAGTCCATTCTGAGTCAAAAGAATTCAATTCTTCTTCAGTTGGTCTAAGGAACATGTTATAAGCAAACATATTCGACCATGGATATTCATTAACAACCGTTATATTCATTTTGTAGCTAGGGTCAGCACAAGCATATGCATTTCTAGCAAACAATTCCTTTCCATTCAAATAAGTGGCAACCTTATCATATAGTTTATCAAACTTATCCGCATCAAATGGGATATTAATATCACCCCACCATACAGCATCTTTCGTTAGATCATCTTTTACAATAAATCTATCTTTAGGTGATCTTCCAGTAAATTCACCAGTATCTATAGCCAAGGCTCCAGCACTAGACAAACTTCCTTGCCCTTTATCTAAACTTATTTGGACCAACTCCTCAGAACTTAAATTCCAATGAACTGTTGCATCCTTAATACCATAGTTTCCTACCGAAATGTGCGAAGCACGGGTACCTTTTTCAATCATTCTTTCAAGCTTTTAGGAGTA
>MAAC01018667.1_pt1 | contig 25198 bp, 15 predicted proteins | sample 1115981 | NCBI WGS metagenome assembly MAAC01 (sample SAMN04961126, study PRJNA320927) | seawater metagenome | isolation source: sample BD02T64 sea water enriched with oil for 64 days | place: USA:Gulf of Mexico | collected 2013-07-27
TTCAAATTTGAGAAATTAATTATCTGGCAGAAAGCGATGGATTTAGGGGAGAACATCTATAAAATGAGCAAAGTTTTCCCTAAAGAGGAAACCTATAACCTCTCGTCTCAGATTAGGCGCAGTTATATTACACTACTAAAGTTAAAACTTCGGTCTACGAACTCCTAGCTCCTAACTAAAAAAACTTCGGACTTCGGTCTTCGGTCTTCCAACTTCCAACTTCCAACTTTACTACATGAAAACCACCACACATAACATTGATATCATTACCGATTTAGAAACGCCAGACTCCGAATCTATAAACACACCCAATTTGGATCTTCCGACTTCGGATATCGAACTTCGATCTCCCAACACTATCGTTCACATGGACCTCGACACTTTTTTTGTATCGTGCGAAAGGTTGTTAGAGCCCAAGTTAAACGGCAAACCGGTACTCGTAGGTGGTACAAGCGACCGGGGTGTTGTTTCGGCATGTAGTTACGAAGCCCGACAATTTGGAGTACACTCTGCGATGCCTATGCGCATGGCGCGTCAATTATGTCCCGAAGCGATTGTGATTCGAGGCAATAGCGCTATTTATAGCAAGTATTCCGATATGGTCACCGACATCATTAAAGAGGAATCGCCAGTGTACGAGAAGTCTTCTATTGATGAGTTTTACATTGATATTACGGGTATGGATCGTTTTCATGGTAGTTACAAATGGGCGACTGAATTGCGTCAGCGAATCATGCAAGAAACCCACCTCCCTATTTCGTTTGGGATGTCGACCAGTAAAACGGTTTCTAAGGTAGGAACTGGAGAAGCCAAACCCAATGGGCAGATTAATGTATTAAGAGGCTTAGAAAAGGCCTTTTTAGCGCCTTTATCCATTAAAAAGATTCCTATGGTGGGCGATAAAACCTACCAAAAATTTCGAAGTATGGGAATTGAAAAAATTCAAACCGTACAAGAAATGCCGCTCGAATTAATGGAGCGTGTATTTGGTAAAAATGGAGTGATCATATGGAAAAAAGCCAATGGTATTGACAATAGTCCAGTAATTCCATTTCATGAACGAAAGTCGATCTCCTCTTCGCTCACGTTTGAAAAAGACACCATTGACGTACGTAAACTCAAAGAAATACTGACTACCATGGCCGAAAAACTAGCGTTCTACCTCCGTAATGGTGACAAACTCACATCTATTGTTACGGTAACTGTTCGTTATTCTGATTTTGATACTCGAAGTCGTCAAATGCGTATTGCTTACACCGCCAACGATCATACTTTGATTGCTACGGTAATGCGTTTATTTGACCAGTTGTATCAACGTAGAGTAATGGCCCGACTGGTAGGTGTTCGTTTTAGCGGACTTGTAGGTGGGGGCTATCAAATCAATTTGTTTGAAGATTCGGAACGTACCATCAAGCTCTATCAAGCGATGGATAAAGTGAGAAATAGATTTGGCCAAGGAGCCGTAAAACGAGCCGTAACTATGGATACCAAAGGGGTCGGACAAATGAGTAATCCGTTTAATGGGCAAGCGCCTATTATTCCTGCGCATAGGAGGAGTTAGGAACAGTTAGAAGTCAGAAGTCGGGAGTCAGAAGACGGGAGTCGGAAGACGGGAGACGGAAGGAAAAATCAAATCAACAATTTCGGGGCTTTGGCTTACTTCTTTTGCTTTTTAGCCTTTACGTTATAATCGTCAAAAGTACCCGTCACGTTAATATTTAAGTACTTTGTTTTTTTGTTGGAGTCCACTTCTATTATTTCGTCTTCTTTATTTTTATCTGAAGCTTTAACTCCAAACAGCCTGTTTTTTGCTGCTTGTTTCACCAAACTCCATGGAATACGGAAGTAGTAATCAATATTATCCTCCATATCCTGAGTACCCGAAATATCCATATGTCCCAACGTAGATTCAATCGTCATTTTAGGAATCGTCACTACACCATTGGTAATGTCCATATGGTTTTGTAGCGTATCAAACTTTATATTGGTTAAATCTTTATCGCCAAAGTAATCGGAAAGCATCAGTACCGGACCGTAATTTTCTAAGCGACCATTCAATACCATCAAATCCATATGCACCACTGATTGATCTAAATCCACCATTAAATCAGGATACACGCGAATATTACCCGTAATACGAGCTGTTAACTGACCATGAAGATTCTCAGACACTACCTCTTCTTGACCGAAGTTCTCAAATTTGAATAAGAGTTTATCTAAATCTACCTCCGTAAGATCCATTTGCGGTTTTAAATAAATATGTTTAGGATCACTTCCATTAAAATAACCATTCATAGCTACATGACCTCCAGCAGCATCTAAACTTACCGTATCTAAATAAATGTAGTGAGTTTTGGTAGTTCTTAATTGCGCCTGAATATTCTTTAAATCTAGATGGTGATATATAAAATGGCCTACATCTACATTAAACTGCATATCGGTAAAAGGCATTTCGTACAGATTAAAAGCCTCGGCATGTTCTGTCATATCCTTAGTGGTATGAATAGATTTTGCTGAATCGGCTACCCCAGTTTGTGCCTTATCATTAAAACTAGATAGGGCATCAAAATCAATAAAACCTGATTTCAAACTCAAATGATTATCACGCTTTTGAATGGTTTCATCCTCACCCAAATAGTAATTCATATCCATTTCAAATTGGGTACGTCCCATTTTGCCTTTAAACTTTTGAACCATAATATGCTCATCTTCATAATGAAAACGGCCATTAAATTTCTCAAATCGTAAGGGATGAACGTGCATTTTACCATCTAACCTATCTAACTGCATATCAATACTGTGCAAGGCATTTTCTTTGTAATGCATACTACTGGATAAATGTAACGTTAACCTTTCTATCTCCTCGTGGCGGTAATCTTTGGGTACATAATTCTCCCCTTTATACGCAAAGAGGTTATCAAACTTCAATAAATCCGATTCCAATGTGATATCTAAGTCTACATCACCATTTAACTGTTCTTGCATCCAAAAACTATAATCGTGTATAAGACCATTAAAGTGGAAGTCGGAAGAATCTATTTCTCCTTTAAAGTCTACAATATTGAGGTCGTCATCTTTAATAATAACATCTGCATGAAAATCGTGTAATGTGTGTGGGTAATGTTTTAAATCAGCATAGAAATCATCTATAAAAAACTCTCCTTTTGGTAAATACTTGAATTCGGTAAAAGCATTACCTAAAGCGTTGAATGAAAAAGCCAAACTCATATTCTCGATTTGCTCATTTACTCCGATAGCGCCTTGTTCCGAGAATTGGGTTAATTCGGCTATATCTAGTTGGGTAGATTTAATATATAGATGTGCTTCTACCAGTGTTGGTGTATGATGTACAATAGCAGGCAAATCAGAAAGAGTGCCAGATAGCGATAGATTTGAATTCCCCATTTCCAAATAAAAATGATCTAAATCTGCCTGTTTTCCGTTCATTTCTAAATGCATATCTAAATCTTTAAGTGGAGCGGGTAAACCACTGGCATCAAAGGTTAAATCTTCAATTTTAAGTTCCGCAAAATAAGCTTGATTTAATTCATTCAACGCTTTTTCAGGATGATCAAGATCAATAACATCGTGGAATTTCAATTTCATCTCTACGCTTCCTTTCGCATCCTCCACCTCTTCCAGATTAAGAAATCCTACAATAAACGGAATATCAAAATCGGCTTCTAGCTGCATATCAATTTCGGGAGCTTCAAAGTTTTTAACTTCAATACTCCCAATAAACCTTCCTTTTTCTAAATCCCCCACCATATCCGTAAGGGAGAATTCCATGGATTCAAGGTTTCGTTTTTCACCATTCGTAAAATGCCCTGAGAATCCCATATGATCTATTCGCTTTTTTTCGGTAGCGTTTTCTAAAAACGCTTCCGAAGCTCCAAATTTAGCATCAATAAAAGGCTGACGACCATTAGTTGTTGGGCCTTGCAATACCGCATTAAAATAAATATTCCCCGCATTTTCATACCGTTCTAAAACTGGAATAACCTCTTCTGGCGCGAATGCAATAAACATATCAAAGTTGGGTTTGGTTCCATTTAGCACAATATCCAACGTCATTTCATTTTTGGTATCAATGCTGCCTTCCAATTCAAAGTTACCATGCTCCATGGTAATACCCGAAGGTTTAAAACGTAGCATTCCAGTTATTTTTTCAAACTCTAAATCGGTATGGAACTCAAAATGTTTATGCTTTAGGTAAGTAGTATCCCCGTCATTCATCACATTTAGCTCAAACTTACTATCAATATGCGATGCAATAACATCATTATTAGTTCTGAATCCTCCTTTTGCGTGGTAAATTAAGGTTTCAATATCGGTTTTAGTAGCCTCTTCTCTTTGATGAATATCAATATTATGAAGTTCAATATTCCGTAAATGAACATGGATAGGGTCTTCTTCGTCTTCGTTATTGGATGTGATGGACAACGCATTTTCTACATTGGTTCTACCATCCGGGTGTAATATCAAATCAATAAAGCCATCTTCTACTACCAATGAATGAATATCATAATGGCCCGATAAAATATCAAACAACCCAAACCCTATGTAAATATCTGCCACTTCTACAATTGGTACAGCATTCACATCTTTGGTTTCATAAATATGCACATCATCTACCTTTAAAGAGATACTTGGAAAATTTGCAAAGGGTGCCAAATGCACATCCCCCACGGAAATTTTACCCGTATAAGTGGTATTTAAACTCTTTATTACAGATTGCACAATGGCGTCTTGCTTCAAATACGCTACCAGAATAATAGAAGATAGCACCACAATAGGAACCAAAACCACCCCAATAAGTATGCGTTTCATTTGTTTGCCTTTCATAAAGGGGAAAACTACTATTTTTCTACGGCTTGAAGTAGTGTTTTATATGAATGAAGGGTTCTTTTCCCATTCAAAAAATAACCTGGGCTAAAGCCAAAGGTAATCTCTACACCAAATCTAAATATTTCCTTTCCAATTCATTCATAGCCAAAATTACCATACCACCATCTTTTCTGTAACATGGTTGGCGCCATCACTTCATTCAATAAAGTAAGTTCCTTTGGTCCATTTAGAAGTGTTAATGGGGGCTATCAAATCAATTTATTTGAAGATTTTGAGCGCACTTTCAAGCGATGGACAAAGTCCGCAACCGGTTTGGTCAAGGAGCCGTTAAACGAGCTGTAACTATGGAGTCGGAAGACGGGAGACAGAAGACGGAAGTTGGGAGTTGGGAGGAAAAATAGATGAAAATTAAAAGGGTGGAAACGAACTCGCTTCCACCCTTTTAATTTCTTTACAGTTAAACACCATAAATTACTGAATAACAATCTTTTCAATAACCTTACTTAAATTATTTCTCACCTCAATAAAGTAAGTTCCTTTGGCCCATTTAGAGGTATTAATTTGAATAGTTTCTTTATTTGAAACAGGCGCTACTTCTCGCGTGTAAATTTGCTTTCCAGTAATATCTCTTACCACAATTTCAACTCCGTTTGTAGGCCAATTAGCTATTTCTATATTTACTTGATCATGTACTGGGTTTGGGTAGATATTGATGTTGTTGGAAAGGTTAATATTTACAACCCCAACTGGTTCAGCCCCCTCTACATTTAAGTCAAAACCAGAGGCTCTAAACCATACTCCGGTGTTTGAAACGGAATCACAATACGTATCTGTACAACCATTGCCATTATCAATGCTTAAACATAAATTGAATGGACCATTTGTAAGATAGCTATGCACAGGGAATTGTAAAGTAGATGTACTTCCATCTCCAAAGTCCCATAAATAAGATAGGTTAGTCCCCACTGAACTATGAACAACATTCACAGAGGCGTTTACAGAGTCATAATATACTGAGAATCCCGCCTGACATATTACAGGGGAGCTTATTCCCGTTACACTAATGGTATCCATAAAGTAACTTAAACAACCGGTACTTGCAATTGAATCGTTAAGCGTTAATACCACCACATAATTTCCATTTGCGTGGTATACATGACTAGGGTTAGCAATGGTAGATGTGTTACCATCTCCAAACGACCAATAAACTTGGGTATACGTGCCTAAAGAAATATCTGTAAAATCAATATCACCTAATCCATTATTGGTAAATGTATATGCGGCTTCAATATCGCAAATGAAAACTTGCATACAAGCCGATGTATCTACACATGCTCCTTCGGTAATCTCCACCCTATAACTACCTGTTACCGTTGGAACAAACTGTTGTGAAACTGCTCCTGAAATTAAGGTATTCGTATTACAATCCATCCATTGATAAGATGCGCCAATTTTAAGGGCTGTTAACGTATCCATACTTTGAATAACGGTTGAATCAATGGTATTAATCGTTAGGTTTAAAGTAAGCACACTATCACAACCACTAACAGTGGTTAAAGTATCCATTGCCGTATTGTTATTCGAAAAGTAAGTTACTCCATCAATCCAAGTTAAACTATCACATGTAGCAATCACATCCGTTGCAGTAGTCGTGTAATTGATCGTTAAATCTAAAGTCACTATACTATCACAGCCTAATGAATTCGTTAAAGTATCCATAGCCGTGTTATTACTAGAATAATAAGTTGCTCCATTTATCCATTGGTAAGAATCACAAGCCGTAATTACATCTGTTTCGGCAGTAGAAAAATTGATCGTTAAATCTAAAGTCACTATACTATCACAGCCTAAAGCATTAACTAAAGTATCCTTAGCTGTATTATTACTGGAATAGTACATTACCCCATTTATCCAGCCCAATGAATCACAAGCCGTAATTACATCTGTTCCGGCAGTAGCGAAATTGATCGTTAGATCTAAAGTCACTATACTATCACAGCCTAATGAATTCGTTAAAGTATCCATGGCCGTGTTATTACTAGAATAATAAGTAACTCCATTTATCCATTGGTAAGAATCACATGCACTAATCACATCCGTTGCAGTGGTGGCAAAATTGATTGTTAAATCTAAAGTCACTATACTATCACAGCCTAATGAATTCGTCAAAGTATCCATGGCCGTATTATTACTAGAATAATAAGTAACTCCATTTATCCATTGGTAAAAATCACAAGCCATAATTACATCTGTTTCGGCAGTAGCAAAATTGATCGTTAAATCTAAAGTCACTATACTATCACAGCCTAATGAATTCGTTAAAGTATCCATGGCCGCGCTATTACTAGAATAATAAGTTACTCCATTTATCCATTGGTAAGAATCACAAGCCGTAATTACCTCTGTTCCGGTAGTAGCAAAATTGATCGTTAAATCTAAGGTTAGAATACTATCACACCCAATTTGATTTAAAACTGTATCCTTATAAATGCCACTACTATAATAAGTTAAGCCGTTTTGGGACCAATAATAATTGAAGCAATTGGTAATATTAAATTGCGTAGAGTCACTTGCATTAAGTTGTAAATGCAAAATAAAAACAGAGTCACATGCATTTATCGATGAAATGGTATCAATATATGTACCTGATTGGTAATACGTTTGATTATTTATCGACCAAGTAAAGCTATCGCAAGCGGATACGGTCGTATCAAAAATATTTTCTATTTGGTCTATATAAAAGTAATAAACACATTCCGAACCCACCAGAACATAGCCAACATCTTCTGCAAAATAACCCGAGTTAAATCCAGTATTATTATTGGACCAAACAACGTTAGAAACTGAGGTTGAGTCAACAAAAAGTGAAAGTGTATCCCCAATACAAACTGAGTAATTGTAAGAACTCATAACGGAATCTACTATAATATCGCAATGTGCGTACATTCCTGTAATTGCATCAAAATGATGACTCGCACTAAAATTAGCTGTACCAGTAGATGGGTCTAAATCATCCTGACCAGAAAATCTACCTGTAAAGGCAACATTTCCAAAATTATCCACATCAATACTCGCCTGTAAATTTGGAAATGAAACACCTTCTAAAACTGTACTACCAATAGCTATTCCTTGTGGATTAAGTTTTATAATAGTTAATCCACTAATAGGGGCAGAAACACTTAGGTTATTAACTCCAGGATTTAAATAAGACGTTCCGTTTAAAATTAAACTTACATAGACATTATTTTCAGCATCCAAGTCAATAGTCTTACCTGTATTCGATTTCCCACCAAATTCCTTAGCCCATTTTATTGCACCTGCGGAATCATACTTTGCAATAAAAATCCCAAAATTACTAGTCGTTAATTTGCTCAAAGTCAGAACACCTGTTACGCTAGGATCCATGTCCATGGCAGCTGAAAACCCACCCGTGATATACACATTTGCACTATCATCAATTTCCATGGCATAGGGTTTATCACTATTACTTGAACCAATTCCATGAGCCCAGTTAACATCTAAATTGAAATCTAGTTTTATTAGGAAAATATCACCAAATCCTTTTGTTACTAACTTACTGCCATTAGGGTATGTGAATCCATTTAAATAAAAACTGTAACTGTTTAATGCACCAGTTACATATACACTACCAATAGAGTCAACAGCCATATCGGTAGGATAACTATCCCCAGCTCCTGGACTATAAAAGTAATGCATATCTAAGAATCCGCCACTGGAACTGTATTTAGAAACAAAAATAGAATTACTTGAGCCATTTACACTTTGAATAGCACTACTGGGATCAAAATCGACATAATGCTCAAAGCTACCCGTAATAAAAACATTATTTAAATGATCTATTTCTATATCTTTTAATAAATTCACCCCACCCCCAGATGAACTTTTTAACAGAACAGACCACAAATACTCTCCATCTGAGCTATATTTAGCTAAAAAAGCATCCGTATTTCCAGTTTTTGTGGTCATTACTATATTGGTTGGGGATGGATCCAAATCAAAATTTGCACGATACGAACCTCCTATATAAATGTTTCCTGCTTGATCTGTTTCTATATCAGCAAGATCTAAGTCATAATTATTACTCCCCACACTTTCAAGAGTAAAACTCCAGAGGTAATTTCCGTAATAATCATTTTTCACAATAAAGATTGATTCAGCATACGTGCTACTACCAACTGTATCTAAGTTATTAGGTGGATCAAAATCCACATTGTCTCCCCAAGTCCCTCCAGAAATTACATTCCCATCCATATCAATATTAACAGCTTTGCCTTCTAACAAGTTTTGCCCCCCCACATGCTGAGCCCACCTATAATTAAGGTCTTGCCCAAAAGACAAATGTGAAAATAATAGAATTAATGTAGTTATAAATAATTGGTTGAATCGAAATTTCATGCCTAACATTTGAGGGTAAGATATTTGAATAAAAATAACAGGGTAAATCTTAGTGATTTATCAGTAACAAATATAACTCATATAATTAATCTCAAAAAGTCATTTTTTCAAAAGTTTTGGTCGCAAATTCAGGACAGGACAGTGGGCCATAACCCGCATTGTTGATACTATCAACGGTTCAAGTTGTTTGCACAAAAGATGAATAATAGTTTTTACATAAACTAAGTTTACAAAAAGGATATAGATGTTACAGAGTCAATTTATTAGGCTGCAATAATAAAACAATTACACTCAAACATTCAGTACATGGCATCGAAACAAACAAAAAAAAGGGAGGACACCATACAGCATCCTCCCTCTTTTCTATTCATTTAAATGACTGAAATTACATTTTCACCAATCGAATGGTTCTTTGTCCGGTAGGTGTAATAACACGTACAAAATACATTCCCGATTCGAAATTACTCAAATCCAGTTCTACATTTTTGTGCTCACTATACATTTCTAATAATGACTTGCCAGACATATCTAACACATTAATTTGGACCCTACCTGTATTATCGCCAAAAGTTAAATTCACTTTTCCATGAGTCGGATTCGGATACAAACGAATAGAAGTATTAAACTCACCTTCATTTATTCCCACATTAGTTAAATTCACACAAACAGATGTATCTGAGCAATTACCATCCGTAATTACTACGGCATAACTCCCATTCATCGAAGCGATAAAACGAGAGTTAGTCTCCCCATCAATTTCGCTATTATCACTACAATCTATCCATTGATATACGAAACCCGTTGCATTTGCAATAATCGTATCCCCACTCGTAGTTGTCGTTACATCCACACTTGAAATCGTTAAATCCAAAGTAATTACAGAATCACAACCTGCGGCATTACTTATCGTATGTGTAGCAGTTGTATTATTAGTCGTATAGGTATTCCCATCCATCCAAGTATAGGTATCACAAGCAATTTGGGTATCCACTCCTGTGGTACTGTTGTTAATCGTTAAATTCAATGTCACCACCGAATCACAACCCGCTGCATTCACTAAAGTATCCGTAGCAGTAAAATTACTGGCCGTATACGTAACACCATCCATCCAAGTATAAGATCCACAAGCACTTTGCACATCGATACTCGTTGTACTATTATTTATGGTTAAATTCAATGTCACTACCGAATCACAACCCGCTGCATTTACTAAAGTATCCATAGCAGTAGAATTGCTAGCCGTATACGTAACACCATCTATCCAAGTATAAGATCCACATGCACTTTGCACATCGATACCTGAAGTACTAGTAGTTATGGTTAAATTCAATGTCACTACCGAATCACAACCCGCTGCATTTACTAAAGTATCCGTAGCAGTAGAATTGCTGGCCGTATACGTAACACCATCCATCCAAGTATACGAATCACATGCACTTTGCACATCGATACCTGAAGTACTAATAGTTATGGTTAAATCCAATGTCACTACCGAATCACAACCTGCTGCATTTACTAAAGTATCTATAGCGGTAGTATTATTCGCAGTATAAGTAATACCATCCATCCAAGTATACGAATCACATGCAACTTGGGTATCGGTTGCTGCAGTACTGTTATTAATGGTCAAATTCAATGTAATCACGGAATCACAACCCGCTGCATTTACTAAAGTATCCGTAGCAGTAGAATTACTGGCGGTATACGTAACACCATCCATCCAAACTAAACTATCACAAGCTGTTTGAGTATCTGTACTTGCAGTGGCGAGCTTAATGGTTAGATCCGTTACAATTACCGAATCACATCCCGCAGCCGAACCATTGACAACCGTATCATTATATACTCCAGTAGTTGAATAGGTGTTTCCATTTACGACAATAGAAAAACCCGTACACTCACTAAAGGTTTGCGTGTTCACAATAGCGCTACTCACGGTTAAATCGGTTACAATCACCGAATCACACCCTGTGGAAGCGCCCGTAACCAAAGTATCCGTATATACACCTGTAGTGGAATAGGTATTTCCATTTACAGTAATCGAAAAACCAGTACACTCATTAAAGGTTTGTGTAAAACTAGAGATCCCATTAATGGTTAAATCCGTAGTCACAATAGAATCGCACCCATTGGCTGCAGCAAGGGACAATGTATCCATATAAATCCCAGTCGTAGAATACGTGTTACCTCCTACCGTAATACTATAACCTGTACATTCAAAAAGAGTTTGTGTAAAAGTACTGGGTAAATTTATCGTCAAATCGGTCACTACCACAGAGTCGCATCCAGCCCCCACCAAAGTATCGGTGTAAATACCCGTTGTAGAATAAGTATGACTACCCACAGTAATAGTAAATCCATCACATTCTACAAATGTTTGGGTGGGTCCCAAACAGATAACCAAGGCAGTAGAATACTCATCAGCTCCCATATCAGGCGTTGTTAAACTTCTTACATCCCCATCAATATCGTGGGTAACTGCACTGATAACCGCTCCGTTATCTTCCATGGCTACACTTGTACAGTGCAGATCCGTTGTGGATACAAATTGTGGATCCACATTTAAAGCTCCTGCTCCGTAACCAAAAGTATTGGCTTGATAGGCTGTTAAAGAAGTATACGTAGAAATGATATTATTAACACCATTTGGAAGTTTCATACTAAAATAATTAGAAGGCGCGTAGTAATTATTATGATCAATGACCATATTGTCAAAAGAGGTTCCATTGGCTGCATTAAAGAAAAAATGACCCGATCCACTATTATCTAAACTTAAGATGTTATTTCTAATTTCTAAACCAAAAATATCTCCTCTAGATCCAGACGCATCAAACCAAATACAATTCGCATTTGCTCCCTGGTTTTTCACCTTTATGGTATTGTTATATACTTTTAAATAGCCTTTATTCTTTAACAATAACCCGGTAGGTGTTGTGGTGTTTGTTCCTTCATATTGAATAAAGTTATTCGATACAATTATGGGTAATAAAATATCGCCAGCCGGACCATTAGGTGGTGCCATGGATAAAGCAACAACGCGTGTATTGTTGGTATTGGAAGCGAGATAAAACGTATTCCCACTGATAATGGCGTTATCTCCTGCATCCCAGTATCTCAAAGCGTAGTTAGCTGTGGTTACCGAAGAGGAAACAACATTCCCCAAGATATTTACATTGTGATTATAACTCAAATCAATTCCCCTTAATGAAAAATCAACAATCGTATTGCCACTGAGGGTAATATCTGTACCGTAGTTAATTTTTTTAGACGGTGTAGTTAATGGTGTCGTCACTCCTTTTATCAAAATTCCGTAGTATCCTCCTTCAATATGATTATTTATCAATGAAGTATACTCGGCATTGTTAGAGGTAGCTGAAGTGGACGTGACAGAACTTGAAGCAATCACCCCATAACAAGGCGTTAAAGCAGGTACTATAATGTGACAATTTTGTACCGTTACCGAATCGGTTTGATTCATGAAATGAACCCCCCAACCTTGAGGACCGGTGACTTCAATTTTCAAACTATCCAAGGTAATGTGGCTCGTTGCATTTAAACTTACTACGGGTAAATTAGTAGTGGCTGGCGCAGCCGTAAGGAGTGTATTATCTCCCATCCCTTTAAAGGTTATGGTGTTAGTAACACTAGACCCTGTTATGGAAGGAATTGAAATTTGTTCAGAATACGTTCCTTGCAACACATTAAATGTGACCGGTCCAGAAACGCCATTGGTGGTTAAGTCGGTAATTGCAGCAGAGAATGTTTGGTAATTGGTCCCCCCGGTTACCGAAGCGGAGTCAATGGTATATACACCTGTCATTTGGGCATATATCTCGGGCGTTATCAGGAGCATCATTACCCCAATAAAAAGTAGATTTATTTTTTTCATTTCGTTACGAATAAGTTAATTTTAAATTAACTGCAACGATAGTGATTCACACTCCCCGCGTCAATGGCAAGTGGGTAATCAAAGGGTAATCAAGGGGGTAGCATGAGGTGATCAAGCCTGATTTTTCTAAATATTTTTAAGGATTTCAAATAATATAGTTCCGGGTGGCAAGTTCATTTTCCGACTCATTCTAGTTTTACGGCTTTTCATGGATTCGTGTGTTATATTCATCACAATAGCCAATTCTTTATTGGACAAATCCATTCGTATAAGACCACATAGTTTACAATCACTTTCGGAAAGTTGCGGGAATTGGAGTTTTAACTTGGTGAAAAAATCCTTGTCCAATTTAGACATGAACTTATTCGTACCCAGTAAGGATTCATCCATTTTAATCTCATTAGCGATAAACATTTGAATAGAGGTATCAAATTTTTTATCCACACCAACAATGCCCTTTAAGCGAGTCAAAAGCTCTTCTGCAAATTCCTTCTTTCGTGTTAAATTGAGCATGGTCTGGGTTAACATCTGATTTTTATTTTCAATCGAATTTTCCAAAAGTTGTTTGGAATAGTCTTCCACCACCCTTTTCTTCTTATACTCACTTTTCATTTTTAAGATGATCATTAAAGCGATAAGAATAATAGAAATACAAATGGCGATGATTAAACCCATTTTCAACGTGGAGTATTGTTCCTCCTTTTCCAACTTCAAGACCCGTGTCTTTTTTAATTCTAACTCGCGTTGAATTCCTGAAACTTGATACGAAACCTTACTCAAAGCCAATGCTCTAGTGGCATCCTCCCCATAAAGCCCTTTATATATCTCTATGTATTTACGGGCATAGGTTAAAGCAGATTTTGAATCGTTCACTTTATCTAATAACGCTACGTATCGTTCAAGAACCTCCAGATAAAGAAGGTTTGAATTCCCAGATTTTTCCGAGGAAGTAAGTACTTGATAAGCGGAATCAACATATGAAATTGCTGTATTGTAATTTTTTAGAGCCTCATAAAGCGTAGCCATTCGTAAATATGCAGTGGGTAAGGATGAATACTCCGCGTATTTTTTAGTCACCCTTATTTCCGTATTTAGTAAGCTTTTAATGCGTACCTCATTTCCTTGAATCGAATAACATTGCGATAAGTTACCCCCAACCAAACTCGCCATCAAACGATCTGTTTGGGTATTCCCTTGCATAAATAGCGGATGCGCACGCTCAAAATAATACTTGGCAGAATCCAGTTTACGTTGCTGATAATATCCTAGGCCAATGTTATTTAAGGCACTCGCTTTTTCGGCCCACATCGACTTTTCTTCGGCATACTTTAATACCTGTTTAAAATAGACAATGGCTGAATCGTATTGAGGAATACGGTAAAAAATCAACCCAATGGAATTAATGTGATTCAAATACCTTCCTTTTTGCTTAGACTCCTTGGCCCAATCTAGCTGACTTTTTCGGACTTCTATCGCCTCACTATAGGCGCCCAACTCTTTAAGAGCAACTGCAGCCATGAAATTAGCCTGACTCTTCCATTCCCCGCCTAATGCATTCTCTTCAATGATTTGGATGGCTTCTAGCGCACCCAAAAGCATTTTCGAATAATTTTTTAGAAATTTATTCCCCCTTGCACGACCTAACAAAAAATCGACTTGCCAATCCTTTAAATTGTTTTCAACCGCATATTCCAATCCCAGATTTGCGAACGCAATGGTACTGGGATCATGGATCCGAGTACGTTCTGATATGTACGAAAGTGTACGATTGATATCACCCCCTTTTAGAAGTTCATTTTGAACACTATCGATCTGGTTAACTTGTGATATCGATAAATTTGTCATGATAAGTCCACACATCAACAATAGGGTGTGACTTACTTTTCTCATGGCATCCAATTTCAATTCTAGTTTTCGGGTTACACTCATTGCTGCACAATATAAGATTTAGTAGCCTATTTCAAAATAGAAACTCGATCCTACACCTGTCCTTCTTCTATTCTCCATTTAATTGAAATTAAATGGACTACCCCACTATATTCTGCATTAGGGAAATCGTTTTTTTGAGCCCTTAGATTTGCTCAAGGAGTCATTAACCGATCGGGACTGAATACCAAAGGTGAAGGACAAATGAGTCATCCGTTAACAGGTAAGTCCCATTATTCGATGCGCATAGAAAATCTTAAACGAGGGCTTTACAGATGATGTGGCGGATGTACCCCTGCATTGGTTAATTAAAATAATTAAGCAAAAACAAGACACTTAAATATAGCCAAAAAGCAGTAAATACTAAATGGATAATAGTTTCGAAAATCTTTCCTTTCCATAATTCTGATGAGTAGCCGAAGAACTGAATCAGAAGCCTCATAAACCAGAAAACTCCAAAACCCAATGAAAGTGTCTTACCCAGTTTGGTTTCTATTAATTCAGGTGCTGAAGTCAGGCAGAGTAAGCCCATCAGAAAAACAACAAGTGCGATGAAAAAAGTATGAACGGTCATCATTTGTCGGTTAATTAAACTCAATGCCTTCAGCTCTTCTTTCCATTTAAAATATCTTGGAAAAATGACGTGAACCCCAGCCAAAGCCATTAGCAAAACACCTGTTATTTTAAAATGTATCTCCATTATTTTCAAGTGTAAATGTGGTAATAAATGGTGTGACTTTCGTTTCACTCTTTATTTTCAAATTCGCTTCTTTAAAAGTTTCTAACCAGTCTGATTTAGAATGAAAATGAAAAAAACCAATAGAATAGACCATAAAGTTATTCCAGTCTCTCAAATGTTCTGTTACCAAGATAAGGCCTGTGGTTTTTGTCACCCGATTAAGCTCTTTAAAAAATTGAACTCTCTCCCTACTATCTCTGATTTCGTGTGCCGATAATTGGGCTAAAGCGTATTCAAAAGAATTATCTTTAAAAGGAAGTTTATGGGTGGACACGTGAAATGTACCATTTATGGGCGGATATGCTTTTCTGGCTCTTTGGATGGATATTTCCGTATGTTTTTCAGCATTATAAAAATCACAAATCGTCAATTCTATTTTTGGAAATCTAGTTTTAATTATTTCACTGATCTCATCAAAACCTGCATTAATGTTTAAAAGACGTCCTTCATCCGTGTTTTTCAACCCTTTTAAATGATAAAGATCCGAAAGATCGTATATATAAAAGGAAATAAGAAGGGAAACACTTAGGGCCAACACCCCCAATAAGGTGAATCCAAAAGCAAAAGGGTGCATGAACTCTGGTAAATGGTGTTTGAATATCACTAGGCAAACGAGAGTAAGCCCAGAAATAAAATAAAAGTGCCAGTTAAATCGAATGATATTATATACCCCTTGAAAAGGTTTCCGTTTTACGTCCATTTTTCTACTCTTCCTTTTTTCCAGTGATAGGGAATATTCCTAATCTCAAAGGCATTTGCCAAGACCACATTTTGAAGGTGGAGTGAACTTAAAAAATCAAAATGATAGTTTTTGACTTTTACCGGTTCCGGTTTCCAATTTTGTCTCACGCCTTCAATAATTACCACTGATTTAGCCTCTTTATCAACCGTAAAAGTGTAGGGCAATGGGCCCGCAAACTTTCTCGCTTCTTTCCAGTCTGAAAAAGGCGACCCGGCAGGAATATTCACCTCCCCTTCTGGGTGTTCAATTACCAGTTTAAAATTTGATTTTTTAGAACGGATGATTTTTAAACCTCTATCCATACTTTGTGAAATATCCGTTGTCGTGTAATTGTAATGGGTAAAAACATTTCCCATATACGCCATTTTCTTTCGATCTGTTTCAGACTTAATAATGAACAACCCCCTTAGTCGTTTCCCTGCTTTGTTTGTATAACGTACAAAAATTCGATATCCAATAAGGAAAAAATCGTTTCCCATAAACGGGGGAAGTCCCTTGGGCCGCAAGCCCTTTGTTTGAACCATCGCAACGGCTATAAACGCCCATTTGTCTTGAAACGTATCCAATTCAAGATAATCCGGGACAAGCTCTTGAAGCTCTTCTTTTGGAACCGCAAAAGTGAGAACCAATGAACTCTCAAAATAAGCTTCTACGGCAAAGGGGTGATTTTTTAAAAACTTCATTTACTTAAGAGTTTATTAGGGTTCCAAACAAATTCATTCGCGTAAACCAATCCGATAAATAGTAGAGCGAAAATAGAATTAAACTTCCCCCAAAGTAAAAGGTCAGGAACAAGAAAAAATTCTAAAACATTCATGGTCATAACGATTGCTATTTGCGTAATGGCACTTAAATTCGATTTATACTTTGTCAAAATCCATAGAGCCATTCCAATCTCCGAAAGTCCGATAAGAACGGTCCATGTCCCTGAATAATCTTTACCTAGAATTTCCACCACAATTTGTTCGTGTCGAGGTACCAGATGTAACACTTTACACATAAGCCCATTCACCAGCCAAACGGCCGCTATCAAAACTGTTAAAACATTATGTATATTTTTGTTTTTCAACATATTCGCCACATAGACCTAAGCTGTATTTAACGCAGTTTTAGTAACCTCAGGCCTTTTATTTTGTCGAATATAGGAATCTATCCATAAGTAAATCCCTACAGAGGCAGAAATGTGTTTTAACGAATGACCACTTACCAGTTTCAATGCATTATGAATTTCAAAATCATATGTCTCCAATAATTTGGCGCCTATATAAGCGATTAACAGAAGCCAAAATCCATTGGGTGAATTCTTTTCCGATTTGAATAAAATTAAAATAACTGGAATGGCTAGAATCGGATAAAATTGGACGAATGCATATAATCGTAAATCGCCTAATTCTATCCAGTAAACAATGGAAATTATTCCAAGTAAAACGAATGGAACGAATAACAATTTTCCTTTTTTGTCATCTATAAACTCAGAGATCACAATTGACATTAATGCCGTAAAAGCAATGGTCATTGGTAATCTATCCCAAACTAATGTGCTGCTATCGGGATTGAAATGATAATATCCTGAACCAACGGCAACAAAAGAAATCCCAATAAAAAATGTAACAAATTGAAAATTTACGCGATCCATTTTTTTCAGCCGAATAATTCCGAAAACCCCAACTATCAGAAAGGGGAAATTAGAAATCACATTCCAAAAATATGGCACCCCTCCAATGGTTAAGGTATCACTAAAATTATGGTATCCCTCATTTTGTTCAATCGGGGAAGAGAATGCTAAAATTATTAAGGCTATAATTCCGATGACACCCAAAATTACGTACCCTAATTTTTTCTTTTTCAATCTGTTTTGTTTAATAATTTGAACCATTCAATATCCACAAAACACCTCATTTTTCAAGAGACTTTCATGTGATATATTAAGGATCCTAAAGTACCATAAATTCGGGGGTATCAAATCAATGGACTTGGTTTTTAGTCCCATTATTTCCGGATCTACCCTACTCCAATATTTTGTTTGCCTCTTGGGGCTTTCTTTATGGGGTTTCCAAGTGCTTATACTCAATAATTAAAGTACCAGGAAAGCGAAAGGTTTGCTGGGTTAATCGCCATTGGAACCTTGTTATTTAAACTCGTATTCATAATAGAACGGTAGTTTTTTGATTTTTTCCTTTTCTTCTTGTAAAAAATGGTTCCCCTTAATATTCAGGTATTTGATCGTATGCATTTTATTGAGACTCTCAGGAAGGCGAGTCAGTTGGTTATTGGAAAGCCAGAGATACGTTAAACGCTCCATTTGTTGAATGTCTTCCGAAATATGAATCAATAGGTTAAACGAAAGATCCAGGTAAGTTATATTTTTCATCGTATACATCTTTTCAGGAAGGCTAGTGAGCTGGTTACCCGAAAGCCGAAGCTTTGTTAAATTTTTCAAGTTATGGATCCCTGCACCAAGACTAGACAGTTGGTTATTGGAAAGATTGAGCACTTTTAAACTCTTTATCTTAAAGATATTATCCGATAAGTGGGTCAGCAGGTTGAACGAAATATCCAGAGATTCTAACGTACTCATTTTATGGATATTCTCCGGAAGGCGAGTCAGTTGGTTCCGTGAAAGAAGAAGAGATTTTAAACTATCCATTTTATAGATACTTTCCGGTAGACGGGTCAATTGGTTTTTGGAAAGGTTAAGTGAAACTAAATTTGTGAGCTCAGAAATACCTTCGGGAAAATGGGTGAATAGGTTATTAGAAAGATCTAGTTCTTTTAAATTCTTAAATTTCACGATGTTTTCGGGTAGTTGGGTGAGATACTGATTCGAAAGATTTAGTTTGAATACCCTTTCAGGTCTCTTTAAAGCTTCCTCCAGGGAGTGATACACTTTCTGGTCCTTTTCTGCCGCAATTAAAAGATTAAAAAATAGATTCTTAGCTTCTGTTGTGGTGCAATAATCCATTGGTTTTTTTCCATATTGGTCTTTTATATTCTCGTTCGCTCCATAATCCCAAAGTAAGCTCATTAACTGAAGGTCATTATTCTTACAGGCGTTGCTTAAGGCTGTTTGTCCTAAAAAGTTTTGTTGGTTTACATTCGAAAAACCTATTATTTTTTTTGCTGAGCCCAAATACCCAAATTCAGTGGCGTACATTAAGGGGGTTTTTCCGTTGTCATCTAATCGTTTAAAATGGGACAATTCTGAACGACTTCCATTTAACAATTGCAAGTCCGGATAATTAAAATACAATTCAATTACCATGTCGAATAAACGCTCATTTACATTTTGATTGTAATACACTAGAAATGAATAGTACTCTAGTATATAAGGCGTCATTTCCAGACATAAATCACCCAAAAAGAAGAATGGATTTTTAATACTACCCGGGTTATCACGAACATATTTCAGTAGCTCTTCTCTTTTAGAATAATCACAATGGTAACCGAATGGATCTGCTAAAGCATTAAATTCTTTTGGATTGCTAGTATACGGGTACTGACTCATAAAATCCATAGTTTCCAGTGAACTGAATATTTCATTTTCTTCTATTTCCGTATTCTTAAAGGGATGTCGGCCTTGATTTAAATAAATGATGATTTTTATATCGTGGATATTTGTCTGCGTACTTATAGGATAAGTAATGTTACTTAATTGTTTTTCTGTAAGTACTCCTTCCCATAAAGCTAATTCATCTATTACCCCCTCAAACTCTTGATTTGGATTGGTTTTATGATTTCCAAAACTTAAATTCACATCATTTATGGCTACATAGGGTGTATGACTTCTACTCCCCACCTGTTCCCCATTCATATATAAGGACATTTCTTTTTCCGTAAAAACGGCAACCACGGTATACCATTTATCTATTTCACACTTCTTTTTAGCCCGAATAGTTTCGCCTAAATAATCTATTTCAATCCAATTCTCATCCGACTCATTAATAAGTTGGATAGAATAAGCCGATCTAAAATAATTCCGACAGGAAATTAAGGTGTTTTTGCCTTTGCTTTTAGTGACTTTGAATTTAATTAAAATAGTATAGGGGAATTTATTAAGAATTAAGCTTCCAGAAGAAAAGTGCGTTTCTTTATGAAAAATAAAATGGTTTAAACTATCTCTTTTCCAATGGCTAATTTTATTCCCATTATAGAAGTGCTTATTATTTCCAGAAACATCGTACAGAAAATAATTACTCTCGATCTCATTTAAATCCCAAAGACCGATTAATATCGGCTCCGGGATGAATCTTTTGATTTTTGTATCCCGCTTTTGACCTTTGGACAAAAAGCTAAAAATGACAAGAGAAACAAACAGTACGAATTTTATTTTATCCATTTTCCAAACCCTCCTATTACAATGAAATTCTACATCTAGGTAATGCGTTTTTTATCTGCTCCATTTCTTTTATAGAAAAATTATTGGAGTGAAGATAAAAGTATCTTAAGCTTGTTAAATTCTCAATGGATTCTGGTAATTGGGTTAATTTATTGTCTTCCAGGTTGAGGCTATTTAATTTAGTCAAATTCCCAATGGTGTTTGGAACATCCACTAATTGATTCCTTTTGGCATTAAACACTCCTAACTGGTTCAAGTTACCCAATGCTTCCGGTAGGCTTGTTAACTTGTTGTTTTCTACACGCAAGGTGTGTAACTGAGTTAAGTTCCCTATAGATTCTGGCAAGCTTGTTAATTTATTGCCATCTAGGCTGAGTCGTGTTACCTTCGTTAAATTACCTATAGATTCGGGTACCTTTGTTAATTCGTTATCCGTCAGAGAAAGGATATTTAGGTTTTTTAAATTCCCAATGGATTCTGATAGCTTGGATATCTTGGTTCCGTTAATAGCCAGATGGGTCAAATTTGTTAAGTTCCAAATGGATTCCGGTAAGGTAGATATGGGAGTATTTAGAATATGAAGCTCCTTTAAACTCTTTAAATATCCAAATGATTTGGGTAGGCTTGTTAAATGATTACTACTCAAATGAAGTTTTGATAATTTCGATAAATTAAATAGCGAATTTGGTAATGTGCTTACCGGGTTACCATAAATTGATAAACTTGACAAAGCGCTTAATCGTCCGATAGATTCGGGCAAGCTCGTTAACTGATTCTCGTTAAGAGAAAGTATTTCTAAGTATTCCAAATTCGTGACCGATTCAGACAAACTCGTTAGTTGGTTTTTATCCAGTAAAAGGGTTCTTAATTTTTTTAAATCGGCTATCGATTCAGGAAGGCTCGTTAAATGGTTATCGCTAAGAAGAAGCTGTTGTAAGTTTTTTAAATTCCCAATGGATTTTGGGAGCTTTGTTATTTTATTAAATCGAACATCCAATAGGATTAAATTTGATAAATCACCGATGGATTCAGGTAGACTTGTTAGCTTGTTCGTACTAATATGGAGTTCTGTTAATTGCGTTAACTTCCCAATAGATTCTGGAATCTCACTTAAATTATTGACTTCTAAACGAAGTATTTTTAAATTAGTTAAATCTCCAATGGATTCCGGCAAACTTTCGAGGCCCTTTCCTGTCAAATAAAGATTCGATACACTCGCTGGATTTTTCAACGCTTTTTCTAAAGAACTAAAACTTCTGCCTACTTGTGCTTCTATACCTGTAAACATGAAAATACTCCAGAAGATCAATATTACTTTATTCATTTTCTTTCTTTTATGGATAACGTACGGAGTAAACGTCCTTTTAAGGATATAGTTTTATTTAGGCCCGTCCTTATTTTCATCCGAACCATTATAGTTGATTCCCTTTGCTGTTTCAAATCTAGCACCTCCAAAAACGGACATGAAATAATCCTACATAAGCACCTACTTCTTCACTAGTTTATAGTACTCCTTCTTTCCATGTGCATCTATTTCAATAATGTAAATACCGGGCGCCTCATTTAATTCTAGTTGCAAAATGGAAGTGTTGATATTTTCTTTTTGGTAAATGCATTGCCCCTTCGCATTAACAACTTTAACAGATACGTTTTTGAGGTGATCTAAATTAATATTTACCTGGCCCGTATTTGGATTTGGGAAGATGGATACATTCGTAAACAAAGGGCTTTCTTCTGTCCGCAAAGGGGGGGACTGGCTCAACTTCAGAATAAATACATCCCCTTCACTTTTGGAGGTCAAGATCATTGACCCAGAGCTGGGATCAAAATCTACGGTTTCTTCAAAGGCACCGGTGGTATACACATTACCCTCGGTATCTACGGTTATTGAATTGCCGGAATTTTGTCCTAAACCTCCCACGGTTGCGACCCATAGAAAATTGCCATGGGTATCTAATTTCTCAATAAAAACATCCGCTCTCCAACCATTTGCGGTTTGATGAAAAATTCCCATGCCCGGATCAAAATCTACTTTACCATCATAAGTTCCTGTGATATATACATTCCCAACGATATCGGTGGTAATGGAAATTCCTACCGTATTATCTTGAGCCTCACCTCCGATTGATTTTGCCCAAATAAAATTCTCGTACCTATCTATTTTTTGGATAAAGGCATCATAATAACCTGCTGTTAGATTAAAAACTCCAGCGCTTGGATCGAAGTCAATGGTGCCATAGTACTTTCCGGTGATGTATATATTTCCAGAAATATCTGCAGTGATCGCATAACAATGAGCATCCATGGATCGGGCTGAAACGAAATTCCCGTTTAAACCCAACTTTAAAATAAACGCATCCTTAACGGATGAAGAGGATGCTAGATGAAACGTTCCGGCACCTGGATCAAAATCTGCAGTATCTTCAAACTCCCCAATAATATACATATTGCCCCATACATCTGTAGCTATGTTCGTACTGTAATCATCCGCGATCCCGCCCATGGAATGCGCCCATACAAAATAGCCGTTAGAATCTAGCTTTTCGACAAAAATATCCCGCCCCCCATTTGAAACCAGGTTAAAAACGCCCGTACCCGGATCAAAATCTACCGTATCATTAAAAGCTCCGGTAACATATACATATCCCAAGTCATCTGTGGAAACAAAACTTCCAGAATACCCGGAGGTTTCATCCAGTAATTTAGCCCACAAAAAATTACCTTGGCTATCTAATTTTTCAATAAACACACTGTTTCCTGTGGAAGTCAAGGTGAAAACTCCCGCACCAGGATCAAAATCTACGGTACCGTAAAAAGTTCCTGTGACATACACGTTTCCAGAAGGACCGATGGTGATGGAATGACCTTCACTGGATAAAGGTCCTTCTATAGAATGCGCCCAAAGCAAATTCCCGGAACCATCTAACTTTTGGATAAAAACATCATGCAGTCCTATTGAAATCAAATTATGAACGCCTACCCCGGGATCAAAATCCACCGTATCGTGAAAAAAGCCGGTGCTATAAACATGGCCTAGTGCATCGGTAGTGATGGCATTTCCAAAATCGTTGGTGGAACCAAAGCCACTCGCACTCGTGGATTTACCCAGAGGGGTAACCCATTCAAAATTGACCGATTGAGCCAGAATTGACGGACACAAAAGCCCTATTAAGCTTATTAGAAATACTGAAATAAAATTCTTCAAAATTTTAGTTTTTTAAAAACCGGATATAAATGATTTCGTTTGCTTTAACGGAATGTAGTTTCCCTTTGAGAATCATTGTTCGCAAATGTTTTTTCCATTAGTATATAGTCAATACCCTCTTTCATAAATGTTTTGGGAGTTTGAGTCATTCCTAACCTTTCGTAAAATGAAGTTTTATCTGCTCTAGCGTTACACCATAGTTTCTCTATTTTTTCGTTAGAGACAAAAGTCATTACATACTCCAATAAAAGTGTCCCAAATCCATTTCCTTGTTCAGAAGTTTTAGTCGCAAATTTCCTGAATTGTGCCACATTCCCATTCCTAAATAAGGACACTACAGAAATAATATTTGAATCTTTCCAAAGTCCAAAATGCACCCCCTCTTCATCGTTATTCAGCATAACAAATTCTAGTGGCTTATCCGGCCACATCACCTGCTGTCTAAGACTATACGTTTCTTGAGCCTTTATTTCTTTAATCTCCATTTTCATCTCCGTATATTTCCTGTCCTTTAACGAGCATCATGGAACTCACAGATTCCTCTTTTAAATGAATAAAGTCCAATCGACTATCATCCTTCATAAATTCATTAAAATCCTTTTCAGAATCAAAAGATATAAAGTGAATTTCATAGGGTAATTCTTTTTCTTCGGAGATAAAAGTTTCTTTAGTCGGTCTTAACCTATAAATTATTCTCCCTTTATATTTCTCCATCAGAGGAATGGCGAATTTTTCAAATTCAAGAAATGTTTTTTCTTTGCCTTCCTTCACAAAAATTAATTGGGTGATGTAAATCGTATCCTTAGTATCCATCAAAATATTCGATTGAAGTTGTGTATAAATGGTTGCTAAAGTAGTTATATCCATACAAAACACTGCTTTTATACTTTATAGATTGCCTTCAAAAGCCCCTCCATCATAGTTCGTCCAATTAATAGACCTGCATAATAATTAAGGTTAAGTGTTTGCTTGTTTATAGCGTGTTGGTTATTAGGTGTTTTTTAAATAGACATCTTCCATAATTTTAATATGATGTAATTCGTGTCCAAGAATATGATACCCTAATGCTCTGGCACTTGCGGGATTCCCATTCGCAA
>MAAC01009781.1_pt1 | contig 25188 bp, 23 predicted proteins | sample 1115981 | NCBI WGS metagenome assembly MAAC01 (sample SAMN04961126, study PRJNA320927) | seawater metagenome | isolation source: sample BD02T64 sea water enriched with oil for 64 days | place: USA:Gulf of Mexico | collected 2013-07-27
CCAATGGCAAACTGAGCGGCAGCTTCGCCTTGCTCTGCAGCCTTGAGATAGAGCGCCATCGCTTTGGCGGGATCTTCTTCAACCGTCTGGCCGTACTCATACATAATGCCGAGATTATACTGTGCGGTAGAGTAGCCGAGCTCTGCGGCCTTGCGATACCACACGCCGGCTTCCTTATAGCTCTTTTTTACCCCAAGGCCCTTGTCGTTGAGAACGCCGACGTTATAGGCCGCAACGGCGTGACCCTGTTCGGCCGCTTGCGTGAACCAGTGCAGTGCCTGTGCGTAATCTTGCTGCACACCCTCACCGCTAAAATAAAGGCTGCCGAGGGTTTTCTGGGCATTGGCATCGCCACTTTCGGCGGCGCTGATGCAGGCCTTAACTTTTTCTTGAGGGCTGGCGTCTGTTTCGAGGCAGGTGGCCCAGCAGGCCGGGCTTAGTGCGAGTACAGTGAATAGTGCGAGCAATAATTTCATTATTGGGTTCTGTCTAGTCTAGGGAGCGTAGGGCATTATAGGAAGAAACACGTCGATATTGAACCGCGTGTTAGTTTTTGTATTCTCAGCCTTATCCCTGTGCTTGATTATCGGACAGCGGTGCCTGGGGCGAGTTCCTCCTGTCGTTGAGAGTGTGCCATACAGCGTCACTCTGCTGTCATGTTGCTTGCTTAGGCTTGGGGGCTATTTGAGATGCTGACAAAGGGTGTAAATGATGGGCGATAGTCGAGAGAATTGGCGCTATACCCCGAAAGAACTGAGCTGGCTCTTATTCAACGAGCGGGTTTTACAGGAAGCTGCTGACCGCTCCGTTCCTGTCATTCAGCGTGTGCGTTATCTCGGCATCTTTTCAAGTAATCTCGATGAGTTTTTTCGCGTCAGGGTTGCCGATGTTAAGCGTCTTGTCGCTTTTTCAAGTGGTTCGAAAAAAGATGAGCAGGTGGCATTGCTGGAAAAAATTATGGCCAGAGTGCAGCAGTTGCAGGAGGCCTACGACAGTACCTATCAAACCCTATTAAAAGAGTTGCGCAGGCGAAAAATATACCTGATTAACGAAATGCAGATGACGGCCAGGCAATCGGATTTTGTCAGGGCTTATTTTGAAAGTAAGGTGCTGCCCGAGCTTTCGCCAATTATGGTCAGCGAGAAAGAAAAGTTTCCCTTTCTAAAAGAGGGGTCGATTTATTTAGCGGTAAAAATGCGCTGTAAAGAACAGGTGAATTACGCCGTTCTAGAAATACCCAGTAAGCGCCTGGGTCGATTCATTAAACTTCCCAGTCGCTCAAAGGGTCGTGAGCGGGTTTTTATTACCCTTGATAATATTATTCGTCATTGCCTTAAAGATGTATTTATGGGCGCCTTGCCTATCGATACGATAGAGGCCTACACCATAAAAATCACCCGTGATGCGGAGCTCGAGCTGGGTGAAGGTATTTCAGAAAGCTTGATGGAAAAGATGTCGGCAAGCTTGAAGAAGCGCTTAAAGGGTGCCCCCGTACGCTTCGTTTATGACGAGGCAATAACAGCAGACTTCCTAGAATTTCTCACCAAGAAAATGGGCTTGAGAAAGAAAGATAGCCTGATACCGGGTGGGCGATACCACAATTCAAAAGATTTTATGGCTTTTCCCAATCCGGGTGCGCCCTACCTTGAATTAAAGCCCCTGCCGTCCATTACTTATCCGGCTCTGGATAAAAATCAAAATATTTTTGAATGTGTAAAGAAAGAAGATTGCCTGCTTTATTATCCCTATAATTCATTTTCATACATTATAAAGTGGTTGCGAGCGGCGGCGATTGACCCTGCGGTTAGCGCGATTAAAATTAATTTGTATCGAGTTGCCTCTTCTTCACGGGTCGTGGATTCCTTGATCAGTGCTGTCGAGAATGGCAAAAAAGTGACGGTAGTGGTTGAGCTGCAAGCCCGCTTTGATGAGGAGGCGAATATTACCTGGGCGGAGCGTATGATCGAAGCCGGCGTGCACGTTATTTTCGGTGTTCCGGGTCTTAAAATTCACTCGAAAATGATTTTGTTTAAACGTGTCGAAGATGGAGTGTCGCGTTTATACAGTCATATCGGTACGGGTAATTTTAATGAAAAAACGGCGGGCTTATACACCGATTTTAGCCTGCTAAGTTATGACCAGGAAATAGGCCGAGATGTTGAAAAAGTGTTTGACTTTATCCGCTTTGCCCATCGGCGGCATGAATTCAAGCAGCTTCTGGTCTCTCCATTTAGTAATCGCACGGGTCTGTTGAGTTTGATCGAAAGTGAAAGGCAGTGTGCGATAAATGGCGAGCCTTCAGGTGTTTTTATTAAATGTAATAACTTGGTTGATAAGGAAATCATTGATGCGCTTTATGCGGCGGGTAAAGCCGGGGTAAAGGTTAAATTAATTGTCCGTGGCATGTGCTCGTTGATTCCCGGCGTTAAAGGCATGAGCGAGAATATCAAAGCGATTAGTATCGTTGATCGCTATCTTGAACACCCGCGAATCTTTGTTTTTGAAAATTCTGGAAAGACGCTTTACTATATTTCATCTGCCGATCTTATGACCCGAAACCTGGATCATCGGGTAGAGGTCAGCTGTCCCGTACACGACAGGAAATTGCAGAAAAAAATTCAGCTGATACTCGATACACAGTGGTGTGATTGCGTGAAGGCCCGGGTGATTGACGGACGCCAGAAAAACACCATTAAGCCACGGGGGAATCGCAAGAAAATACGTTCTCAAGAATATATTCACAAGCTACTGCGGCGAGAGGTGGAAGCTGATTAATGGCTAGTACAGCGGATTCTATTGCCGTCCTCGATATGGGTTCCAACAGTTTTCATCTGGTGGTTGCCCGGGCGGAGCATGGTGAAATTCGCACCTTGCAACGCTTGCGGGAAGGGGTGCGGCTGGGTGAGGGGCTCAATGAAAGTGGATGTTTGAGTGCAGCGGCGCAGCAACGGGGTCTGGCCTGCCTAAAACAATTTTCTCAGCGGCTTGAAGGTTTTCCACCGGTGTCCGTTGTGGCTCTGGCGACCCATGCGATACGTATCGCCAGCAATAGCCAGGACTTTCTCTGTCAGGCCGAAGAGGTGCTGGGTTTTCCCATTCAGGTGATTTCCGGTGTCGAAGAGGCGCGCTTGATTTATCTCGGTGTTGCCCACGCTTTACCCTCAGACCCAAGGCGTCGTTTAGTTGTCGATATTGGCGGCGGTAGTACCGAATTGATTATTGGCGATCAGTTTGACGCGCTATTGATGGAAAGTCTGGCGATGGGCTGTGTTGTCTACATGGATCGCTTTTTCCCGAACGGGACGCTGTCAAGGCAAAACTTCAAGAATGCATTCAATCACGCCTCCAACGAAATCTTAAGGGTGAGTAAGCGTTACCGCAAAAAGGGCTGGACGAGTTGCCATGGCGCGTCGGGAACGGTGCGCGCCGTTGCTCAGGCCTGCCAGCAGGTTTGCGGACAGGAGGTGATCACCAAACCCGCATTGCAGCGATTAAGAGCAAAAATACTCGAATCTTCAAATACCCGTGAGATAGATGTCGACTGGTTGAGCTCTGCACGGCGCGACAATTTTATTGCCGGCCTCGCCATATTGACGGCTATTTTTGATGTGCTGAAAGTTGATGAAATGCGCTATTCGAGTGGCGCACTCCGCGAGGGTGCCCTTTATGATCTCGTTGGCCGCTCTGAGCATGAAGATGTTTGTTTGCGATCGGTGCAATCTATGCAAGGTCGCTTTAATGTTGATCTGGCTCAGGCGGCGCGGGTGAGTACTTGTGTAAAGCAGCTATTTGAGCAAATAGGGGACGACTGGGCGTTGTCGCAGGCGGACTGGATTCGCCTGCGTTGGGCCGCTGAATTACATGAGGTGGGTCTGTCGATTTCACACGTGCAGTTCCACAAACACGGCGAATACATTCTCAATAGTGCCGATATGCCGGGCTTTACTCGACAGCAGCAGCAGGGCATGGCCTTTCTCGTGCGCGGTCAGCGGCGTCGCTTGCGGTCCCAGTTGTTGAAGGGCTTCTCTGCAAAGGATCAGTCCTCCCTGCTACGTCTCTGTGTATTGCTGCGCTTAGCGGTGTTATTAAACCGCGGGCGAGGCGATTCACAAGCCCCGGAGCTTGCGCTGAAAATGCAGCGCTCAGATGGATTGCGGCTGAAGCTGAAACATGAAAATTTTGATGACTACCCCCTCCTCCTCTCTGAACTGCAGGCTGAGGTAGGGCGACTGGGCTACGCTGGTTTTCAGCTGTCGCTGCAAACAGGCTAGCGCCTACCCCAAAACCCTATTGCTTGACCTCAGTCTGGCCTTATCCGCGTCGCTGATAATTTGTTATTATTAGCCGTCTTGTCGCAATACGAAAAAACGAGGTAGATGATGCAGCCAAAGGGCCGCTTATTATTGGTTCGCCACGGTCAGACAGCCGCCAATGTCGACCAGGTATGGCATGGCCACACCGATACCGCTTTGACCGACCTGGGTCTGGAGCAGGCCAATCGCCTGGGTGATTATTTCCACAATTACCTGCCGGACATTCATGCCATTTATTCCAGTCCCCTGCAGCGTGCCAAATACACCGCTGAGCAAATCGCCCGCGGCGGTGATCACGAGGTGAAATTTGATCCTCGCCTGATGGAATTTGGGGCCGGTGACTTTGAGGGCAAAAGTTTTGATGAGCTGAAGGGTGAGCACGGCTTTATTAAAAAAGTGATCAACGATGAGCACCATCGTCCGCCGGGTGGCGAGACTCGCGCCGAAGTGACCGAGCGCTTTGTCGGCGCTGTCGACGGCTTTTTAGCCAAGCATCCGGGGGAAAACCTGGTGGTGGTGGCCCACGGCCTGGCGATCGCCTTTGCCCTGTCACACTGGATCGATCAAGACCGTTCCAAGTGGGTGAACTACCAAATTAGCAATACCTCGGTGACGGAAATCTGTACGGTGAATGCAGAGATTAAATTTTTCGATCAAACCGACCACTTATAAACGCTCACACTGCGCCACGCAGTGATTACAAATAGGTAGAAGATGCTAGAAGTTAACGAATATTTTGACGGCAAGGTTAAATCCATCGCTTTCGCGACAGAGACCCTGCCCGCAACGGTGGGTGTGATGGCACCCGGTGATTACGAATTTGCCACCAGTGAGCGCGAAGTGATGAGCGTGGTGAGTGGCGCCCTGACTGTCAAACTGCCGGGCCAGGACGAGTGGCAGGTTTTTGCAGCCGGCGATTCATTCGAAGTGGCGGCTGATCAGCGCTTTCAGCTACAGGTCGCGGTGGCCACGGCCTATCTCTGCACCTATGGCTAATTAATCGGCCTTTCCGGTGTCCTAGAGATACATAGAGAGCTATGCTTATAGCGACTAGGGTGCACAGGGATGGGTGCCAATAAAAAGGAAAGCACTGATGACATTCCAGAATTTATCGATTGAGCAGTTAAAGGTCATGCTCGACGAGCAGGAAGTGATTCTGCTCGACACCCGTGACGAGGCCTCGTATCAAGCGGGTCATATTGAGGGCGCGATGCGTTTAGATGAGCGCAATATTACGGCTTTTGTCAATGAGACGGAAAAAGCCAGTGCCGTGGTGGTGGTGTGTTACCACGGTCACTCCAGCCGGGATGCCGCAAATTACCTGGTGGATCAGGGCTTTAGCAATGTCTACAACCTCGATGGTGGCTACACCGCGTGGGCGAGTAGCTAGGGAAGCTCTCAACAAGTCATGCACTTGCGTTCTACGCTCAGAAAATCCAGCTTTTTCGTCCAGGCGTAAGAGAGGCTCGCTGGAGCCCTTCGCCACTGCGCTGGGACAAGAATTACCCCTCATTAAAATAACAACATCGCACTAAGGGTCGCCATATGGATTTACAGTTACTGGGTAAAACAGCCTTGATTACCGGGGGCTCGAAAGGTATCGGCAAGGCCATTGCCGCCCGCCTGGCGGCAGAGGGTTGCCATCTGCACCTCGCCGCCCGCAATGCCGAAGATCTGCAAGGTGTCGCCACAGAAATGCAGAATAAATACGGCGTGTCGGTGACGGTCCACCCGATGGATTTAAGCCGTGGCGATAATGCCATCGCCCTGGTTGCGGCCTGCGGTGATGTCGATATTCTGGTAAATAATGCCGGGGCGATAGCCGCTGGCTCCATCAGTGATATTGACGAAGCCACCTGGCGCGGCGGCTGGGACCTAAAAGTCTACGGCTTCGTCAACCTGGCGCGAGAAATGTACCGCCTTATGAAGGCGCGAGGCCATGGCGTGGTGCTCAATATTATCGGCATTGCCGGTGGCGAAGTCAGCGAATTCAATTACATCGCCGGTACCACGGGCAATGCGGGTTTGGCGGCCTTCACGCGCGCCATGGGTGGCGGTAGCCCGGCGGATAATATCCGCGTGCTAGGTATTAACCCGGGCATGACGGCGACCGAAAGATTGGTGAGCCTAATGCGCCAAAATGCCACGAATAAAGGCCTCGACCCCGATGACTGGCGACAGTTAACGGCCACCATGCCTTTTGGTCGCCTCGCCGAGCCGGAGGAAGTGGCCGACCTCAGTGCCTTTCTCGTCTCCGATCGCGCCGCCTATATTTCCGGCACTGTGGTGACGATTGATGGCGGCCTGTCAGCGCGCGGGCATCTATTTGGCTAGTAAGGCCTGCATTGGCGGTCATTGTGGATAAGACTTTACCGCCTTAAGCTGTGCATTAAATCAATCAAATTTAAGGGTGCTTGAGTGAGTAACAAAGAAAATCATAAAAATATCAGTCGCTTTCCGGTGCCCGATCTCAAGGAGTTGCCCGGCGATCTGCGCACCTTAGTATTGGAGGTGCAGGAGAAAACCGGATTTATTCCCAATGTGTTTCTGGTCTTGGCCCACCGGCCCGATGAGTGCCGCGCCTTCTTTGCCATGCACGATGCACTGATGTTGCGTAAGGGCAATCTCACTAAAGCCGAAAAAGAGATGATTGTGGTCACTGTGAGTGGCGGCAACGAGTGCCATTATTGTGTGGTCGCCCACGGGGCGATATTGCGCATCGTCGCGAAAAATTCCCTGCTGGCCGATCAATTGGCGATCAACTATCGCAAGGCAGATATCACGCCGCGGCAGCGGGCCATGCTCGATTTTGCGGTGAAAGTAAGTCAGGCCTCGGCGACGATAGGTGATGAAGATTTCGAGCGTTTACACAGCCATGGTTTTGACGATGAGGATATTTGGGACATCGGCGGCATTAGCGCTTTTTTCTGTTTATCCAATCGCATGGCCAACCTGACCAGCATGCGCCCCAATGAGGAGTTTTACGGGATGGCGCGATAGCGTAGAATGCTGAGTCAATAATATTAGATCGGGCAGAGAACAGTGAGTGAGCAAGAGAGCGCCATCGTTCACCAGCCAGAGGAGCACAGTGGTTGATTATCGCTTGATCGGCAACAGTGTCGATTTTAGTCATACCTATGTGCCAGATGCTTTGCGTGGCCGTGGCATTGCCGAGGTGCTCGTGCGCACCGGTCTGTCCTGGGCCAAGGGCGAGGGCTACGATGTGCGTGCCAGTTGCTGGTATGCGCGCAAATTTATTCGTTGACAGCCCTTTTCTCCCACCTTTATCCGCATTATTTTCGATAGATAAAATCCAGTAAATAACGCCCGACCCGTTCGTGGTCGGTGGCTGTAGCCAGAGAGGCCAGCGCGCGTTCCATCACTGCACTATCAATTCTTCCCTTGCGCTGTGTTAGCAAGCGCTGCAAATAAACCGGGCTGAACTCCGGGTGACCCTGAAATGTCAGTACCCGATTGTCGATGGCCAGTGCGGCATTGGGGCAAAAATCACAGCCGGCTAAACGGATTGCCTCGGGCGGTAAGGTGATCACCTGGTCCTGGTGGCTGTGAATCAAGCGCAATGTTGAACCGTCCCTCGACAGGCTTTGCTCGCAAGCGAGTACACCCAGTCCCCAGCCCTTATCACTCTTTGCCGCTGTGCCACCGAGGCTGTGGGCAATTATCTGGTGGCCAAAGCAGATGCCGATAATAGGGGCGCGCCGGCGATGAAAATCGACGATCCACTCTTGCAGCGCAGGGATCCACGGCAGTGGCTCGTAAACCCCAGCCTTGGAGCCGGTGATTAAATAGGCGTCGCACTCGTCCGGGTGCTGGGGCAATTCACCGGCCTGTACCTGGTAGTGACGATAGCTGAGCTGGCCGCCCAGAGCGTCGAAAAACCCGGCGAACATCTTGCCATAGGAGCCGTAATCGTCGATTAATTCGTCATACAGCGTGTCGGTTTCAAGCAGGCCGAGTCGTGCCATTGCTGTTCAGCCCCTCGCGGCCTGGTTAATTACGACTAAGATGATGGGAATCATACATATTTTTTGTCCCCAGCTGGCGTAAGCACTACAATGCGCGCCGTTTACTATTAACCCCGTCACCCAGTTCCCTGTCATTTTCCGTCAATAAAGAGGCCGCCCTTGTCCCGTAGATCCGAACCCCAAAGCGAATTTGTTTCAGGCCAGCGTTGGATCAGTCATACCGAGGCCGAGTTAGGGCTTGGCATTGTTGTCGAAGTCGCCAACCGTCGGGTGGAGCTGAGCTTCCCCTCAGCGGCGGAGCGCCGTGTTTATGCCACAGACAATGCCCCGCTGGGTCGGGTGATTTACCCCATCGACGATAAGGTGAAAGATGACGAAGGCGTCGAGCTGACCATCACCGATCGGCAGGAGGGCAATGGCTGCGTTATTTATCTTTGCATCAATGCCGATGGCGAAGAGGTAGTACTGCACGAAATGGACCTCGATAGCTTCGTGCATTTCTCCAAGCCGCAAGATCGTTTATACGCCGGCCAGGTCGACAAAATCACCCGCTTTGAACTGCGCCAGCAAACCCTGCAGTTTTTGCATCAACACCAGCAGTCGCCGGCCTGTGGCCTGCTCGGGGGGCGCGTGCAGTTGCTGCCCCATCAGCTGTATATCGCCAGTCGCGTCGGTGTGCGCCATGCGCCCCGGGTATTGCTGGCTGATGAGGTAGGGCTGGGTAAGACCATTGAAGCCGGTTTGATTTTGCATCAGCAGCTGTATACCGGTCGTGCCAGTCGCGTGTTGATCACCGTGCCCGATAGTTTGATTCATCAATGGCTGGTTGAAATGCTGCGCCGCTTTAACCTGCACTTCACCATTCTCGACCAGGCGCGCTGCGAAGCCCTGGAGCAAACCGAGGAAGAGGTCGACGATGGCTTTGCCGATGAACTGGACGCTGGCCTCGAAGACGAGCAAAGCCTGACGCCAAGTGGCGATATTAACCCCTTTGAAAGCGCCCAGCTGGTGCTGTGTAGTACCTCCTTTTTAAGCGATAACCCGCGTCGCCACAGCCAGGCCCTGGCGGCGGGCTGGGATATGTTGATTGTCGACGAGGCCCATCATCTGGCCTGGGATGAAGAACAGGCCAGTCCCGCCTACCAATGTATTGAAGCACTGGCGGCGCGCATCCCCAGTCTCTTGTTGCTAACGGCAACACCGGAACAACTGGGCGTAGCGGGCCACTTTGCGCGCCTGCGTCTGCTCGACCCGGATCGCTACTACGACCTGCCCACCTTTGTCGAAGAGGAGGGTCGCTATCAGGCCGTGAGCGAACTGGTGCAAGCGCTGCAAGGTGGCGATACCCTCGCCCTTGATGCCGAGGTTATCGCTCAGGTCAGTGCGTATTTGGGCGCTAAGGCGGCCGATGAATTGCAGGTGGCGCTGCAAGGCGACGATGCAGTGGCGCTGGTGACATTAATCGACGCCTTGGTGCAAGACTTGCTCGATCGCCACGGCACCGGACGCGTGTTATTTCGCAATACCCGCGAAGCCGTTGAAGGCTTCCCCCAGCGTTATTTACAGGGTTATGCCCTGCCCAACCCAATCAGCAATTCTGCCGCCAGTGTTGACGCAGAGCAGAGCGACGATGATTGCCGTGCTTATTTACAGCCAGAAAGCGCCCTCGGTGAAGACTGGTTATCCCTCGACCCCCGTGTTGAATGGCTGGCCGACTGGCTGGCCGAGCATCGCCAGGACAAGGTGCTGGTGATTTGTGCTCAGTCGGCAACGGCGCAGGCACTGGAAGAATATTTACGCTTGTTCGAAGGCGTGCGTTCCGCCGTCTTCCACGAGGGTATGAGCTTGATTGCCCGCGACCGTGCGGCGGCTTACTTTGCCGACGAGCAGGACAGCGCGCAAACGCTAATTTGTTCTGAAATTGGCAGCGAAGGTCGCAACTTCCAGTTCGCCAACCATCTGGTTTTATTCGATCTGCCGATCAATCCGGACCTACTTGAGCAGCGCATCGGTCGCCTCGACCGCATCGGCCAGCGCCAGGATGTGCAAATCCACGTGCCCTACCACGAAGGCAGCGCTCAGGAAGTGATGCTGCGTTGGTACAGCGAAGGCCTGGGTGCCTTCCAGCGCGTGTGCCCGGTGGGTTTAAGTATTTATCAGCAAGTGGCGGAGCAGCTACACCACTGCCTGCGTAGTCCGGGTGATGACGCGGCACTGGTGAGTTTGGTGGACGAGACTTACCAACTGACCGAGGCGGCTCTGGAGGCGATGCAAAAGGGCCGTGACCGTTTGCTGGAGATGAACTCCTGCAATACCGAAGTCGCCAATGAGGTGATCGATGCCATGCTCGAGGCCGAGCAGAGCGGCGAGCTGGAAGATTACCTGAGCAAGGTCTTCGATGAATTTGGTATCGAGCAAAGCCACCACAGCGCCGATAGCATTGTCGTGACGCCCAGCGACCACATGCTGGGCCAGAGCTTGCCCGGCCTGCCCGAAGACGGTCTCACGGCGACCTATTCCCGCCGCCGCGCCCTGAGCCGCGAAGATATTCGCTTTTTTACCTGGGAGCATCCTCTGGTGGTTGCTGCCATGGAGCAAATTGCCAACGGTGATTTTGGCACCACAACAGTCTGTACCCTGAAACTCCCCCCCCTGAAACCGGGCACCCTGCTATTTGAAGGCATGTTTACGGTCTATTGCCCAGCACCCAAGGTGATGCAGCTGGGGCGTTATATTCCCCAGTCGGTGGTGCGAGTGGTGGTGGATGAGAGCGGCAAAGACTTCAGCCAGGTGCTTACCGAGGCCCACTTTGCCAAGCTCTGCCAGCGGGTGAAACGCCGCACCGCCGTCGACATGGTGAAACATGTGCGCGCTCAGGTGGATACGCTGGTGGCCCATGCTGAAACGATCGCCGAGGCTCAGCAAACAGAACTCATCGCCGAGGCCCAGCGCCGTATGGCTGAGGCACAAAATAGCGAACTTGAACGGCTGCAGGCGCTGGCCGCGGTGAACTCGAGTATTCGCAGTGAAGAGATCGACTACCTGCGTGAGTCGATGGAGCTGTCTCAAAATTATCTCTCACATGCGCAATTGAAGCTCGATGCACTGCGTTTGATTGTGGTGGTCTAGCCCGTCGGTCTTTGAGTTTATGTCCTGCTCAGCTGGGCGGGCCTAGCTTTCCACAAAAGCCCGCTCAATTACGTACTGGCCCTTCTCCTTCTGCCGGGATTCTTTAAAGCCCTTTTCATCGAGCAGTTCGCAGCAATCTTTAAGCATGGCGGGGCTGCCGCAAATCATAAAACGGTCGGTTTCGACATTGAAAGAGGGCAGGCCGATATCACTAAACAGCTTGCCACTGCGAAATAAATCGGTGAGCCGACCCTGATTTTTATAGGGCTCTCGCGTCACGGTGGGGTAGTAGATCAACTGCTGGCTGATGGCCTCGCCGAGAAACTCATCGTTGGGTAATTCCTGGCAAATGGTTTCGCTATAAGCCAGCTCTGAAACATGGCGCACACCGTGGGTGAGAATTACCTTGTCAAAATTTTCGTAAATTTCGGGGTCTTTAATAATGCTCATAAAGGGCGCAAGACCGGTGCCGGTGCTGAGTAAATAGAGGTTTTTTCCGGGCAGTAAATTGTCCTGTAATAAGGTGCCGGTGGGTTTTTTACTGAGCAATATGGTGTCACCGACCACCACATTTTTTAATTGCGAAGTCAGTGCGCCATCGGGCACTTTAATGCTGAAAAACTCCAGCTCATCTTCGTAATTGGCACTGGCAATACTGTAGGCGCGCATCAAGGGTCGGTCTTCCTGGGGCAGGCCCATCATAATAAAGTGACCGTTTTTAAAGCGAAAAGAAGATTCCCGATTGGTTTTGAAGCTAAACAAGGTGTCGTTCCAGTGTCGAACACTAGTGACTTGTGCTTCGATAAATCCTGACATGAATAGCTCCAAACTCGCGCTGTAAAAAGTATGGCTAGGACTATACAAGGGTTACGTATATCGGCAAAATGGGTATTATTGATATCGATATTCGGTAAAACCGATATGCGTTACAGCTTGAAGCAAGTCAGGGTTTTTCTCAAAGTCGCCCATTATGAAAATATTAGCCGAGCCGCCAACGATCTGGCGATGTCCCAATCTGCGGTTAGTAGCTCTCTCGCCGACTTTGAAAAACATTACGAGTTGCAGCTTTTTGATCGCAAGGGCAAAAAGCTGCAACTCAATGAACTGGGGCGGGCTTTACGGCCAGAGGCGCAGGCACTATTTGAGCAGGCTCAGGCCTTCGAGCAGCTACTGCAACAGGAAAATACTGTGCCCGCACTGCGGGTGGGTGCCACGCTGACCATCGGCAATTATCTGGCGGTCGGCATTATGGCGCAATATATGAAGCAGCATACCGGTGCTCAGGTACAGCTCCATGTTGCCAATACGGCGCGCATTAGTGAGCAGGTGCAAAATTTCGAGCTCGATATCGGGTTGATTGAAGGCGAGCTGCAGAACTCGGCGCTGAAGGTTATTCCCTGGCTGGAAGACGAGTTAGTAATCTTTTGTTCGCCCAGCCATCCACTGGCAAGGCGCAAGACGCTCAACGATAAAGACCTGTTAGCCGCAACGTGGATACTGCGAGAAAGCGGTTCCGGCACGCGGCAAACCTTTGATCGGACAATGACGGGCCTGTTGAGTCAAATCCATGTCGGCCTGGAGCTGGAACATACCGAGGCGATTAAGCGCGCCGTGGCAGCGGATTTGGGTATTGGTTGTTTATCCCGTGTCGCCCTCAGCGAGGCTTTTGCGCGGGGTAGTTTGATGCCGCTGAAAGTCCCGCAGCGAGATTTGCGCCGCCGTTTTTATTTTATTCTGCACCGTCAAAAATACCTCAGCTCTGCCATTGAAGGCTGGATGGCGCTTTGTCAAAAGGAGCAGGGATAAAAAAGAGGCGCTAATTAAAGGGTTCAAGTTGCAGGCTTGTTTGTTACCAGCGATCCCACACCGGTGTGCACTCTTCGGGCAGAGGTGACTGCTGGCCGAGTTCGGCCCAAAATTTACCGGGCTGATGAAAGTCCGAACCGGAGGATGCCAGCAGATTTTTTTCGACACACAGTTTAGCCAGCTCTCGGGTTCTGACTTTATCCTGCTTGCCGGAGACGACCTCGATGGCTTCACCACCAGCGGCGATAAAGTCATCCGTTAAGCGGTGGAGTTTGCTACGGGTGAGGCGGTATTTGTCGGGGTGGGCGAGCACGGCGGTACCACCGGCATCGCAAATCCAGCCGACCACCTCATCCAGTTGTGGCCATATTTGTTTGACGTCGCCAATTTTGCCGGTGCCGAGGTATTTCTTAAAGGCCTCTTCGTGGCTTTTCACCGCGCCAATTTCCACCAGCTGCTGGGCGAAGTGGGGTCGACCGATGGAGCCCTTGCCGGCTTTTTCGAGCACCCCGGGCAGAATGTTGGTGAAGCCTTTTTTGGCCAGCTTGTCGGCAATAATGCTAGCGCGCTCAATCCGCGAACGCTGCTGACTGGCAATGGCGTCGGCAAAGGTGCTGCAGTTGAGGGGCACGTTGAGGCCGACGATATGCACATTGTTTCTCTGCCACTGGGTGGAGAGTTCGGTGCCGGGTATCAGGGTTAATGCGCCGAGTACTGAGGGATCAAATTCCCCGTAGGCCGCCAATGTGTCGTGGTCGGTAATGGCCAGCACGTCGACATCGGCCTCGCGGGCGCGGGCGATGAGGGCGTCGGGGCTGAGTTCGCCGTCGGAGGCGGTGGTGTGGCTGTGTAAGTCGTATTTCATAGTCGCTCTATTGTAACAATTAAGAAGATCTTGATCGGGCTTTATAGATGGAGGGTGGGTAAAGGCTATCACTGAGCACTTTTTTTCAGTAGAAAGTAGGAGGGCCAATAGCTCTCTCTGATAAAATGCCGCTTTTCCTATCTGCACTTTTTCTGAGTAATCAATGGCTATGAGCAAACAACTGGCATTTTCCTCCCTGCAGCTTCCCGAGGGCATGCACAAAAACCTGTCGTCACTGGGTTATGAGCAGATGACTCAGGTACAGGCCGACAGTTTACCGGCCATGCTCGAGGGCCGGGATATGCTGGCTCAGGCGAAAACCGGCAGCGGCAAAACGGCGGCCTTTGGTATCAGTTTGCTGGCGAAGTTGCAGCTCAATAAATACCGGGTGCAGGTGCTGGTGCTGTGCCCCACCCGCGAGCTGGCCGATCAGGTCAGCAAAGAGCTACGTCGACTGGCGCGCTTCACGCAAAATATTAAGGTGCTGACCCTCTGCGGCGGCAAGCCCTTTGGCCCCCAGCTCGGTTCGCTGGAGCACGGTGCCCACATTGTGGTTGGCACACCGGGGCGCATTGCCGAGCATTTACGCAAGGGTTCGCTGAAACTGCACGATGTGCATACGCTGGTGCTCGATGAAGCCGATCGCATGCTCGATATGGGCTTTCGCGATGCCATTGCCGGTATTGTTGAAACCATTCCGCCGGGGCGTCAAACCCTGATGTTCTCGGCCACCTATCCCGATGACGTACTGGCGGTCAGTCGCCAGTTTCAGCAAGATCCGCTGCAAATACGTGTTGAGTCGGTGCATAGCGAGGAGGTTATCAGTCAGCATTTTTACAAAGTGAAAGCGGCCGATAAACCCGAGCTACTGGTGACCTTGCTCAGCAAGCACTACCCGGATTCGACGGTGATTTTCTGTAATACCAAGCGCGATTGTCAGGCCGTGGCCGATGCCTTGAATGCCGAGGGTTTTGTCGCCAGCGCCCTGCACGGCGATATGGATCAGCGCGACCGCGATCTGGTGCTGGTGCAGTTTTCGAATAACTCTTGTCCGGTATTGGTGGCGACCGATGTGGCCGCTCGGGGTCTCGATGTTAAGTCCCTAAAAGTCGTGGTCAATTACGATCTCGCCCGCGACCCCGAAGTGCATGTGCACCGCATTGGTCGTACCGGCCGCGCCGGGGAAGAGGGCAAAGCCATCAACTTTTACGAGCCCAGCGAAGTTTTCCGGCTGGAAGCTATCGAGAACTATTCGGGGGTGAGACCCCGTTTGGAAAAAACGCCGGCCCCTGGCTCGGGCCTGGATAATCCCGCCCCGGCACCGATGGTCACCCTGTGTATTGATGGCGGCCGCAAAGAGCGCCTGCGCCCCGGTGATATTCTCGGCGCCTTAACCGGTGACGGCGGGCTGCCCGGCACCGATATCGGCAAGATCGATATTTTTGATTTCCGTGCCTACGTGGCCGTGGCACGCAAGTCGTCGGGTATTGCCTATAAGAGTTTGCGAGAAGGCAAAATTAAAGGCCGTAGTTTTAAAGTCCGCAAATTGTCTTAAGTCCGGTCTTAGCGGATATTGTTGAGAAATGGCAGTGAGGGCTGCGCCAGTTATTGAACCAATAAATGCCGATCAGCAAGCCCAGGTCGTGGATAAAACCCGGGCAACACTGGCTCTGGCCGAACAGGAATACGGGCGACCCTTTGCGGTCATTCCTGTGCTGTTTGATTTGCGTGGGCGCTGCAGCGGTATGTATCGGGTCAGGGGGCGTGAGCGAGTCATCCGCTATAACCCGCATATTTTTGCCAAGTATTTCGCCGATAATCTGGCGACCACGGTGCCCCACGAAGTGGCTCACTATGTCAGCGATTGCCTCTACGGACTGGCAAAAATTCGCCCTCACGGTGATGAGTGGCGACAGATTATGCAGGCGTTTAAGGCCGACGATAGCCGTACCGCCGACTATGATTTAAGTGGTATTCCAGGCCGTCGCCAGCGCTATTTCAATTATCGCTGTGTCTGCCAGAGTCATCGCCTCTCGTCGCGCCGTCACAACAAGGTAGTGCGTCGTGAGGCCAGCTATAATTGCCGTCAGTGTGGTGAAACGTTGAGTTTTGTCGCGGCTTGCCAAGTGAGTGCTTAATCAAGATACTGCGCGCTTGAAATTATTTGCGGCCTAATGGGCTTACCTTAAGTGGATTTTGAAGTGGAATTGTGAATATGAAAATTAGTAAAAATGCTGTCGTGGAGTTTGAATACAGCCTGAAAGATGGTGAGGGCAAAGTGCTGGAGAATTCCGATGGCGGTGAGGCAACCGTTTATTTACACGGTCACGGTGGCATGCTGCCGGCGCTGGAGCAGGAACTCGAGGGCAAGGAAGTTGGTGATCAAATCGCCGCTGATTTGAAGCAGCCCTATGGCCCCAATCATCCCGACAGTGTGCAGCGCGTGCCACTGAAACATTTGCGTTCAAAAAAACGTCCCGAGCCCGGCACTATCGTCGTGGTACAGGGCAAAGAGGGGCCGCGTCAGGTGACAGTCGTTAAGGTCGGTAAGTTTTCGGTCGATGTCGATACCAACCACCCCTTTGCCGGACTCGATTTAACCTTCGACATTACGATTAAAACCGTGCGTGAGGCGACCAAAGAAGAACTCTCCCACGGCCACTCCCACGGTGCCGACGGCACGCACAGCCACTAGCCTTGTTGGTATTTAAATAGCGATGAGTGCCTGACATTGGCCACTGACTGGAGCGTATATATGATTCGGGCCAGCGACCATTCCCTGTACACGGGCATTAGCACCGATGTTGAGCGGCGTTTTACGCAACATCAAAGTGGCACGGGGGCAAAGTATTTTCATTCCGGACGTCGGCCCGAACAGGTGGTGTTTCGCGAGGTGGGCCACGATCGTTCCAGTGCCAGCCGCCGTGAGGCGGCCATCAAAAAATTGCCGCGCAGCGAAAAACTACGCCTGGCTGAGAGCGGCACTAACCAGCCCTCCGCACATTCGAGAATAGAAAAATGACGACGACGGATCCTGACCTATTACTGCGCGCCAAGCTCGAGGGCGAAACGGCTAAAATGCCCTGGCGCGAGCTACAGCGTTTCTTTGCCAACGGCACCGCCATTTACGTCGCGCCGGCCCTCGATTTGGTTGAAGTCGCCGCCCAGATGTCGGTCAATAATGAAACGCAAATTAGTACTTGGCAGGCCAATGGTGAACTCGGCCAAATTAGCGATGCCTTGGCACTGGAATGGTACGAGGCCAATGCGCTGATGTGGTCGGTGGTGGTTCGGCCCTGGGTACTGGTGCAACCTATTTTACAGGACTAATTTTTTTCACTCGGCGCTTATAGTTTCAGTTACAGGGAGCAGTGGTAAAGATTTAGCCTTGTATTGTAGCGAATTGAGACACTTTGAATTGCGTGCTGGCTGGCGATGAAATGTCCTGTGAACTAAAATTCACTTATCCGGCCAGGATCATGAGTATAAGTACTATTTGATATATAGTGTCGTGATCGGCAGTCGGAGTACGGGGCGGTACCCTGCTCGCAGACAGGCTGCGGCTTTAGCTACTTTCTAAAGGGGAAGTAAATTGGATCTAGCTACACTTATTGGTTTTGTCGTTGCCGTCGGTATTATTATCGCGGCGATGATTATGGGCGGTGGGGTAATGCCCTTTGTCGATTTACCCTCCATGGCGGTGGTCATCGGCGGCACCCTTGGCGCGGTGATGATGCAGTACAACTTCAGCCAGTTCGTCGACGCGATTAAAGCCGGCTTGAAAGCGCTGATGTACAAAGCTCAGGTGCCAAGTGAGGTGATCCTAGAAATTGTCGACATGGCCAAGGAAACCCGCACCGGGGGTTTGTTAATACTCGAAGAGAAGGAACCCAGTAGTGAGTTTCTGGCCAAGGGTGTTGCCATGCTGGTGGATGGCATGGAGGCCGAAGTGGTTTCCCAAACCCTGGTCGCGGAGAGAAACCGCGCGGCGGTGCGCCACGATGATGGTGCGGCCATTTTTGACAAAATTGCGGAGGTGGCGCCAGCGATGGGGATGATCGGCACCCTGGTGGGTCTGGTATTGATGCTCGGTAATATGGATGATCCCAAAAGTATTGGCCCGGCCATGGCAGTTGCTTTGTTGACGACCCTTTATGGAGCCCTGATCGCCAATGTGGTGGCCTCGCCACTGGCAGGTAAACTCGGCCTGCGACGCAATGAAGAGTTTCTGCTGCAATCGATCATTATTGACGGTATTTCCGGCATGCAGGAAGGGCGCAATCCTCGGGTTATCGATGACATGCTGCGCACCTATTTACCGGGTTCCAAACGCGATATTGAAGCCAAAGAAAAAGAAGGGGACGAGTAGCCCCATGGTAGCCAGTGCGAACCTGGGCCTACTATGAGTGACGAGCCGGGTAAAAAAGCCAAGGCGGGGGTACCGGCATGGGTGATGACCTTTGCCGATTTAATGACCCTGTTAATGTGCTTCTTCGTGCTCTTGCTGAGTTTTGCCGAGATGGACATTCTCAAATTCAAGCAGGTGGCGGGCTCCATGCGCGAGGCCTTCGGTGTGCAGCGCACCGTGGTTTCGGATCGCTCTGAAACGGAGATGGAATATACCGAGGGTCAGGTCTCCGACATGCCCCTGCACGAAAAAGTCGGTGACACGGATTCGGTGGACCCCAAGTCCCTCGACCCCCAGGCGATGGAGAAAATGCTTGAGGAAATACAGGCCGAGCGAACCGAAGCCGAGGCCTCAAAGCTTGCCTCCCTGCTGAGTGAAGAAATTGCCGCAGGGGCCATTGAGCTGGAAAGCACTTCCGATAGTATTATTATTCGCATTAACGAAAAGGCGTCATTCCCCTCGGGGCGGGCCAAATTGCGCGCCGGTTTTGTCGATGTACTGGATAAAATTCATCTCGCCCTGTCTGAAGTGCAGGGCACAGTGACGGTGGCGGGGCATACGGATGACCGGCCGATTCACACCAAGCGCTTCCGTTCCAATTGGGAGCTATCGGCCGGGCGAGCGGTGTCGGTGGTGCATGCCCTGTTGCGCTCGAACCTTCTCGACTCGCGGCGTTTTCTGATAGAGGGCCATGGCGCCTCCCGTCCCCTCGTCGCCAATGACACCCCAGAAAACAGGGCGCGTAATCGTCGTGTTGAAATTACCCTGATACTGCGAAAAATTAATGGTGAGTTTCTTAACGGCGATGGTAGCGATGAGGAACTCGAGGAAGGGGCCGCAGAGTCTGAGGATGGTGCCGACTCTGAGGAAACCTCTCCGGCTGCCGATGATGAAACGCCAGAGACGACGGACAGCGATTCGGCAACGGCCGAACCCGACTCGGGAGATCCACAGCCCGGTGCAGCGCCGCTTGAATCAGCGCCCCTGATACTGGATGCTGACATCCCGCTGGGCGAACCGGTTAACGGCGCGGATTCCGCGCCGGCTGGTATAGAGCAAGAGTTGCCGGGCGTTGATGCTCTACTGCCGGCGTATGATGGCGAATTGGATACCCCCGAGGAACTGGAGCTCTTACTGCGCGCTCTGGAGGCAACGGGTGATCTCTCTCTCGAGGAAGAGACAGAGGAAGAGGAATAAAATAATGAAAAATGACGGGTTAATAAACATGGAAGAGAAAAGGCGGTTTTACCGAATTGATGACAGTGTTTCGCTGAGCTATAAAACCATTAGCGAAGCCGATCTTGACGGGGCGATAGCCTCTTCGAAAATAGATTCGGGGCGTCGGCACAAATTGTTGAGTTCCCTGGCCGAGCTCGATGGGCGCATTAATGCGCTATTGCTCGATATTGACGACCAGTTGCCCGAAGTGGCTCCATATTATTGGTCAGATGTCTGACAGTGCCGAGACGAGTGGTGAAGAGGATGTGATTCCCCGGCCCACCCATCAGATTAGTCTCAGTGCCAGTGGTGTGTCCTTCCACGCCCCTTCAAGTGTGCGGGTTCACGATTGTCTCGAGTTATCCGTAACCCTGTTTCCCGAGTACTATTTTATTAAAGCCTTCGGTCGCGTGGTCAGCTGCCGCGACGCCCTTCCCTCGTCACCCGACTTCAACAAGCTGGTGGCGGTGGATTTCGTCTTTCTCGATGCTGATGACCAGGACTACATTATGTCCCACGTGCTGAAAAAGCAGTCTGAACTGCTGCGTGGCACGAAGGACGAATAGCGCCTCCACAACGGGGTTAGGCCTCGGCGCGTCTTTTCCCCTTTGCCCACACTTTTTTTCACACGCCTTCTGGTAGAATTGCCGCCCGGTTTTTCTTCTCTTTTTGCGTGGCACGTATATGACAAATCCAAAAGTTGGTTTTATCAGTCTTGGTTGTCCCAAGGCCCTGGTAGATTCTGAGCGCATTCTCACCCAGTTAAAGCTCGATGGTTACGATGTCACCCCCAGTTATGCCGATGCCGAAGTGGTGGTGGTCAATACCTGCGGCTTTCTCGACAGCGCCAAGCAGGAATCCCTCGACGCCATTGGCGAGGCGATGGCCGAGAATGGCCGGGTCATCGTCACTGGCTGCATGGGGGGTGAAGAGGGGCTGATTCGCGACACCCACCCCGGTGTGCTGGCAGTGACCGGTGCCCATCAATACGAAGAGGTGGTGAGCGCCGTACACGACAGCGTGGCACCGCCCACCGATCACAACCCCTACACCGACCTGTTACCACCCCAGGGCGTCAAGCTGACCCCGCGCCACTACGCCTATTTGAAAATTTCCGAGGGCTGCAATCACAGCTGTAGCTTCTGCATTATTCCCGACCTGCGCGGCAAGCTGGTTAGCCGCCCGGTGGGTGAGGTGCTGGACGAAGCTGAGCGACTGGTGAAATCTGGCGTACGTGAACTATTGGTCATTTCTCAGGACACCAGTGCTTACGGTGTCGATATTAAATACCGCACCGGCTTCTGGCAGGGCAAGCCCGTGAAGTCACGCATGCTCGAACTGTGTGAAGCCCTCGGTGATATGGATGCCTGGGTGCGACTGCACTATGTTTACCCCTATCCCCATGTCGACAATATTATCCCGCTGATGGCCGAGGGCAAGATCCTGCCCTATCTCGACATTCCCTTTCAGCACTCCAGCCCCGCTGTATTAAAAGCCATGAAGCGCCCCGGCGACCAGATAAAAACCCTGGGACGTATTCAGCGCTGGCGCGAAATGTGCCCCGAAATCACCCTGCGCAGCACCTTTATTACCGGCTTCCCCGGTGAGACCGAAGACGATTTCAAACACCTGCTCGACTGGCTGCAGGAAGCTCAGCTCGATCGCGTCGGCTGTTTCAAATATGAAGCCGTCGAGGGTGCCCCGGCCAACGCGCTACCTAATCACGTGCCGGAAGAGGTGAAGCAGGAGCGCTGGGAGCGCTTGATGGAAACCCAGCAGGCCATCAGTACGGCGCGGCTGGCCAAAAAAGTCGGCAGCACTATCGAAGTGCTGGTTGATGAAGTTGACGAAGAGGGAGCCGTGGCCCGCTCATGGGCCGATGCGCCAGATATTGACGGCAATGTTTATTTGAATGGAGAGTGTGATTTACAGCCCGGCGACAAGCTAACGGTTCTGGTCGAACACGCCGATGAATATGATCTCTGGGCCAGCCCTGTGAGTGCTACTTAAAGTAGCTAGTAGCCCTATTTTTTTCGCCGAAATATTAAAACTTAGGCGTGGTTCTTTAGGGTTGAAATTGGAATCGTATGTCGCCTGTCGAAACTGTTAATTTTTTAGGAGTTTATGCTTGCTTTAAAATGGAAATATCGAATAGTTATCTCTATACACTTTATTGTGTTTATAGTTCTATTCGTTCGTTTTGTTCCATGGCTATTTGGTAGCAAGCCAATTACAGAGATCACAAGCTATAATCTGACCAATTTGCCCTCGCCAGATTGGGCATTATCATTTGCAATAAATCATGGCAGTGCTATGTATTACAAACAACCAATACCAGGTGAGACACCATTGCTTACATTTTTCGTAGTTCTATCATTTTTATTGGTTTTTGTTTCAGGTAAGTATTTTGAAAAAAAGTGCAATATTAGCAACAATTAACAAGTTAAAGCAGTACCGATTGCTAGTCGGCGGTACTGCTTTTCGGCTGACTTGCTGCTCCATAACTGCCGCTGTTTGAAGCATTAAAAAAATATGGAAATTAAATTAGCTTCTGCATATTTTTCAATTGGCGCACTCAGTGGAGAGCTGCTGTCAGAAATTGCATCGGCAGCGCTAGAGGCGGGGATGATTTCAGATTCACTTGCCGTTCTAGCAAGTGAGCCCAACACGACGCTTAGGGATCATGAAGAAATATTCATTAAATGCCTCGGCGAGCAAAGAATAAATATTATGACGCCACAAGACGCTGGGTTGTTTATAGCTAAGCATCATGCAAAGAATATAGTTGACGGTCGCGCCACACCATACAATGGTGCTAAAGCTATAATCGCAGATGTTGTCTGCAATTTAGATTCTGTGCCTCCAGAAATAGATGCTTTTGTTGGTCCTGAGGATCAGTATATGGACTTCGCAGATCAAATGAGACTGGATTACTATGGCAAGGAATATTGTAAAAAAGCGCGAAAAAATATGGAGCTTGAAATAATTCAAGCAGCTTTATACTTGGTAGGTAATCATGCTTAGCAAGTGCATTAACGTTGATGACGTTGACGCAGAGGGTGGCGTCGCCCGCACTTGGCCAATTCACGGAATATAGACTGCAATGTTTATTTAATCGGTGAAACCGTCCTGCAACCCGGCGATAAATAGACCTTGTTGCTAGACAAGCCGATAAAACGACCTTTGGGCTAGCTCTCTTACTGCCATGTAGCGGCATCTGAGTCACTGTGCCGCTACAAGTTGATCAACTTTACAGGCAGCAATCTACGCCGCTTCTCCCCTCCAATTGCCTCATATCAAGGTAGTAACATTCCTCTCGGTTATTTATCCCAGTCTCTGTGGTGTTGGCTCTAGCTTTGTAGTAAGTTAAGTCGGCGCTGGATTGATGGCTCAGCCCTTAACAGCGTAGTCAGTTTCTAGAAAAAAATAAAAAAGAACACGGGGTTAAGGGATTTGGTACCCGAGTCGTCATTTTGCGCAGGTTGTTGTGGGTGCTTGATGGTTTAGTGAAAATACAACTCGGTGTTAACAAAATCTTTCTACCCTCCGTAAAGAAGGTTCGGGCGCGGCTCGAATTTGTCCTTAATTTACTGGGTAAAAAGCTATGGGATTACTGGTCAATATCGATAACGGCGGGTCGTTTACCGATGCCTTCGCCACGGACGGGGAGCGGGTGGCGCACATCAAGTCGCCGACGACGCCCCACGACCTCAGTCAATGTTTTGTCGACTCCCTCGACAGGCTGTCTCGCGAACTCTACGGCGCAGAGGATTTAGCGCGCCTACTGGGTGAAACCGACCACCTGCGCTACTCCACCACCTCCGGCACCAATGCCGTGGTTGAGCACAAGGGATCCCCGGTTGGCGTCATGCTGATCGCCGGTGAAGAGCAAAGCCTTTACGGTGCGGCCGATACGCTGGGCCAGACAGGCCTGTGGCCCGCCATGGTGCCGGCCGCGCCAGTGGCTTTAAGTCTGAACAATAATCAGTTGGATGAAGCCGAGTTAATGCGGGGTTTCACCACCCTGATTGCCCAGGGTGTATCGCGCGTGGTGGTGGCTCTGCCCACCCGTGAGCAGGAAATCATTGTTAAAGATGCGGTGCTGGAGCGCTATCCGCGCCACTTGCTCGGCGCCATCCCCGTACTGTTTTCCCATGAATTAGTCCGCGATGACAACAATGCCCGGCGCCTATTGTCGGCGGTGGTCAACTCCTACCTGCATTCGAGTATGGAGCACTTCCTCTACGGTGCCGAGCGCATAACCAAGCAACATCATCTGCGCAGCCCGATGCTGATTTATCGCAACGATGGCGACTCGGCGCGGGTGGCGAAAACCACGGCCATTAAAACCTACGGCTCCGGCCCACGCGGCGGCATGGAAGGCATGGTCGCCTATGCCGGCATGTACGGGGCCAGCGCGATGGTGGGCATGGATATTGGCGGCACCACCACGGATATCTCCATGGTGGTTGACGGCGCGCCCACCGAGCTGGCCCACGGTTTGATTGGCGATGAAGAAATCCCCTCGTCCTTCGCCATGGGTGACATCGTTAGCTTCGGCTATGGCGGCAGCTCGATTATTCGCCTTGAAAATAAAGAAATTTTGATTGGCCCCGAGAGTGTCGGTGCCGCACCTGGCCCCGCCTGCTTTGGTCGTGGCGGCAACCAGGCGACGATTACCGATGCCCTGCTATTGGCCGGCATGATTGACCCCGATAACTATCTCGGGGGTGAATTAAACCTCGACAAGTCGCTGTCGGCAGAGGTGATTGAAAGTGATATCGGCCAGCCCCTGGGCCTGTCGATTGACCAGGCCGTCGACGCCATGATCAACGCCTACGAGGGCCAGATCGCCCAGCACATGAACGAGGTAATGAGCACGCGCAAGATCGACATTGGCGACAGTGCCTTGCTGGCCTTCGGTGGCGGTGGCCCCATGAACGCCGGTGGCATTGCCGATGCGGCGGGCTTCAAGCGTTTGATTATCCCCGCTTATTCCTCGGTGTTTAGTGCCTACGGCATTGGCTTTAGTGATCTTTCCCACCACTACCGCGTGCCTCTCGCCGAAGTGAAAGAACGCGGTGAAGAGCCGATGATTGCCGAAATGCGCAGCCGCGCCAGCCGCGATATGTTCGGTGAAGGTATTGAGACCGGTGACTGGAATGAAAGCCTGGAAGTCAGTGGCTCGAAAGAGGGCCAGCTCAGTACTCAGTCCTATGTCCCCGGTCAAGTCAGTGCTTTATCTGAGGGCCTGGACGATGGCGCCCTGCAACTGACGGCGACTCACACCCTGGCGCATTTGCGCCTGCAGGCCGCCGCCGATGTACCGGCAACGGCGGCCCCCGCAACGGGTGAGGCCAGCGTGATTATGCGTGGCGAACCGGTAAGTCTGCCGGTGTACTCGCTGAAAACGGCAGCGCCCGGTGCCAGCGGTGAGGGCCCGGCATTATTTCGCGACGACTA
>MAAC01015573.1_pt1 | contig 25174 bp, 21 predicted proteins | sample 1115981 | NCBI WGS metagenome assembly MAAC01 (sample SAMN04961126, study PRJNA320927) | seawater metagenome | isolation source: sample BD02T64 sea water enriched with oil for 64 days | place: USA:Gulf of Mexico | collected 2013-07-27
ATTCAAAATTGGGTCAACAAATGAAATGGTCGCTGCAATTGTTGTATTTGAATCTGTGTTTGTTGTGATGCTAATTTTACTTCCTTTTTTAACAGTAGGTATTTGTTTTTCAAATACATCAAATTCAGCCCAAACTGTTTGTAAGTTTACAACTTTAAATATCGGATGTCCATCCATAATATGTGCACCAACATTAATTGAGATTTCAGAAACAACACCGGACACATGAGAATATATAGTAAATGATGGTTTCACCTTTCCTGTACGCTCTATTTCTGATAGTTGAGCATCACGAATTTTCCAATACTTGAATTTAGTACGTACAGCTGCGTACAATTTAGGTTGTGTCTCTTTAATTTTGTATGCCGTAATTAATTCTTGTTGTGCAACTACTAGTTCAGGTGAATAAATTTCGGCTATTACCTGACCTTTATGGACTTTTTCTCCTATAGATGTAATAAACAATTTATCTATACGTCCATTAAAATGTGCAGGTTGTGTTGCTGTTTTATCTTTATTTGCAGTAATTTTTCCCGAAAGCACAAGCGAATTTGATTCAGTCCTTCCCGCAACAACTTTAATGGTTTGAATGTTTGCCAATGCCAATGCATTATTTGACATTTTAAATTGATTGGCTCCTAATCCGTCCCACAAATTGGACAATCACCAGCCTCTGGCTGCATAATCTGTGGGTGCATAGAACAGGTCCATAGTTGATTTTTCGCAGCTGTTTCATTATGTTCATGAGTGGCTTCATCAGCAGAAGAACCTCCAAAAAGGAACCAGCCCAACAAGAGACCAACGACTAATATTCCGATATAGCTTGTATATTTTTTCATCTTTATATTTTTACTTTTTTACTTTAAAAGGAAATTTTACTGTCACTTTTTCCCACGCTAAAGAAAGAGTTCCTGTAGTATTACTTGTTTTTGTTACTTTGTACTTTAAATGTTCTAATACCTCATCTAAAATTTCTGGCACTACTTTAAATCGAAGAACATCTTCTTTGGTATCATATTCATCTTTTCCATGTTGGTCCCAACGGCTATTAAAAATAAGGGTCCATTCTTCTTTAGATGGAATTACAAAAAAGCCATATTTTCCTGCTGGCAACACTTTCCCTGCAATGCTTAAGTCCTTATTTGTCTCTAACCAAGTTGCTTTGTGGGCACCCGCTTGCCAAATCATATCGTAGGCCAACAATCCTCCAAAAATCATTCGGTTTCTTACACCTGGAGAAGAGTAATCGATATGAATATGTGCATTTCCAATCATACTCATTGCATAAGTATGAGGACTTAACACTTTCTTTTTTACAGATTCATTCTTCTCTATTTGATGGTTTTGATGCATCCCATCCTTTTCATTTTTTACAGCTGTTTTACATCCAACAAATACGACCACTATAAAAAGTACTGTGATTAAATTTTTCATTTTTTTAAATTTTAAATTTTAATATTTCTTAACCTTAAGGCATTTACTATAACAGATACTGAGCTAAAACTCATCGCTAGGGCTGCAATCATAGGCGATAATAACAATCCAAATATTGGATATAAAACACCTGCAGCAATTGGTACTCCTAACACATTATAGATAAACGCAAAAAACAAATTCTGTTGAATATTCCCAACCACTTTATGACTTAAATTCTTTGCTTTAACAATTCCTTGTAAATCTCCTTTCACCAATGTAATAGAAGCACTTTCAATAGCTACATCTGTACCTGTTCCCATGGCTATACCAACATCAGATTGCGCTAAAGCGGGTGCATCGTTAATTCCATCACCAGCCATAGCAACAACTTTACCTTGTTGTTGTAATGCTATAATTTCATTCAGTTTATCTTCAGGAAGACATTCGGCTTTAAAATGCTTCAGATTTAATTTATCTGCAACAGATTTCGCTGTATTTCTATTATCACCAGTCAACATAATTACCTCAATGCCTTTTTCTTGCAACTCTTTTATTGCTTTTTCACTGGTTGATTTTATTGCATCAAAAATAATAACATACCCCACAGCTTTGTAATCAATAGCAATATAGGATACTGTTTTTCCCAGCTCTTGTTCTTTAACCACCTTTGCCTTCAGTGCTTTTGTTATTTCTACAGAAAACTGCTCTAATAGCTTTTCATTTCCCAAAGCAACATTTAAATTATCTACGGTTCCTATCACGCCTTTACCTGCAATAGCTTCAAAGTCTTCCACTTTAGAAAATAAACTCTTTTTTGATTTTCCATATTGCACAATCGCTTCTGCCAAAGGATGCTCACTATATTGATTTAAGGAACTTATAGATGCTAATAATTCAACTTCATTTATGGTACTTACTGAGATTATTTTTTCTACTGAAGGTTTCCCTTCGGTAATGGTTCCTGTTTTATCAACAATCAATGTATCCACCTTATTCATTTTCTCTAGAGCTTCCGCATTTTTGATCAATACTCCAGATTGCGCACCTCTACCAACACCAACCATCACTGACATTGGAGTAGCCAAACCTAAAGCACAAGGACAGGCAATAATTAAAACAGCTATGGCATTTACGAAGGCAAAAACATAAGCTGGTTCTGGTCCAAAAACTGCCCAGACTATAAATGTCAATACCGAAACAAAAAACACAATTGGCACAAAGTATTTAGAAATTCTATCTGCTAATTTTTGAATTGGAGCTTTAGAACGACTTGCATTATTTACCATGTGAATGATTTGAGAAAGCAAGGTCTCTCCACCAACTTTTTCTGCCTTCATCACAAATGATTTTGTCCCATTTATCGTTCCAGAACTTACGGCATCATCAATGTTTTTATCAACCGGAATTGGTTCTCCAGTAATCATAGATTCATCGATATTACTTTGTCCTTCAACAATAATTCCATCTACAGGTATTTTTTCTCCTGGTTTAACACGTAACAAATTGCCTCGTTGAATTTTATCAATTGCAATTACTTCATCGTTTCCATCTACTACCAACGTGGCAACCGAAGGAACTAATTTTAATAACTCTTTAATGGCTCCACTTGTTTGGCTATGTGCTTTGGCCTCTAATAACTGCCCTAATAACACGAGTGTTAAAATAACTGTGGTTGCTTCAAAATAGACAAAGACATTGCCTTCATGGGTTTTAAAATCTTGTGGAAATACTTCTGGAAACAGCAACGCAAAAACACTAAATAACCAAGCGATTCCTGCACCAATACCAATGAGCGTAAACATATTTAAGTTCAGTGTTATAATTGACTTCCATGCACGTTCAAAAAACATCCATGTTGCATAAAACACTACCGGCATTGACAAAACAAATTGAATCCAATTCCATTGTTGCTGTTCTAAAACAGTATACAACGGGTTGCTCACTAACATTTCTGACATTGCTAATAAAAAGATGGGCACCGTAAATCCAACAGCAATCCAAAACTTCTTTAATAACTTTTTATAGGTTTTTTCTTCTGCTGAATCATCTACTTCCAAAGGCACCAAATCCATCCCACAAATTGGACAAGAACCCATTTCGTCTTTCATTACTTCTGAATGCATTGGACAGGTATATTGTGTGTCTTTTACAACCAAACTTAATTCCTCAACCAGATCCATTCCACACACCGGACATCCAACTTGAGCATTGTAGGTTTTTTCTCCTTCACAATGCATTGGACAATAAAACACGCCATTCCCTTCTTTTATAGGTTGTTTATCATGTATGTGTGTCATATTTTCTTTTGCCACAGATCCACAACAGGCCGATTTAGTATCTATTTCTTTAGAATTACAACAAGAGGGTTTCTCTTCATGATTTTCAGCCTTTGCTACCTCAATTGTATAGTGCAAACCTGCTTTTAATAAGGTTTCTTGTAATTTCTCTATAGAAATATGTGATTCCATTTCAAGAATCACTTCTCCAGTTTGTAAATGCACAGCAACGTCAATAATTCCCTTAAGATTTCCTAACGCTTTTTCTACATTGGTTTTACAACCAACACATGTCATTCCGATAATTTTATATCTATGTTTCATTTCTTTTGTTTGAAAATCAAAAGTCTTTCTATTTGAGAAAAAGCCTGTGCATAATTTTGATTAAATAGTATCTAATTTTTTTCGATTCCCCTTCTTTTTAAAAAGGGTTGGTGTCATTCCTGTTATTTGTTTAAACTGTCTAGAAAGATGTTGAGGACTGCTATAGTTTAGATCGTACGATATTTGACTGAGAGTTAACTCATTGTATATCAAGAGCTCTTTTACGCGCTCAATTCGTTGTTCTATTGCGTAATGCTCAATCGTATTGCCTACAATTTCCGAAAATAGCTTACTCAAACTTGAATATTCCATTCCTATCTCCGAAGCCAAAAACTCTGAAAGATTCTGAATCGGTTTTTCCTCTTTTTTATAATGAACGTCTGTAATTATTAAAGCTTTTACTTGGTTAATCACCTTGGCATCTTTGTCTTCTACCAATTCAAAACCTTCAGCATTCAAAATTATAATAAGAAGCGCTTTCTCTTTTTCTGAAAGTGCTTCATTTCGATAAATTTTCCCCAAATCTACATGAACAAAATCAATCTTATTTTTTAACAGTTCTTCTCTAACCACCTTAATACAGCGATTACAAACCATATTTTTTACTGCTATTTTAATCGTATTTTGCTTCATCATTTAAAAGATTTCCTCTTGAATTGTCTATATACTTAATTGCTTAAATAATTAATAACTGTACTTTGTTTATAATAGGTTTTTATAGATGCTATTTGATTCATTTGAAATTTTAACTGTAATTCTTGTATATCTAATACATCGTTAAAATCTATGGTTCCAGTTTCATAACTTCTAACCAATAATTGCTCTGCATCTCTAGCTTGTTGTATATTTTTGGCTTGAGTATGGTATTTAATCTTAGCAGAAATTCTATTTTTAACCGCCTTATCTAAAGCCGTTTCCAACCTATTCAATCGCTCTTGCTTTTGAAAATTAATTTCTTGCTGTTTTAATTGGTTTTGTTTGCTTCGCGATGTGTATTTTTTATTAAATATCGGAATAGATATCGACAACATTGGCATTACTATATCTTTTCCATTTCCCACAAAATTCATATTAGGCCGTTCAGAAACAGCAATATAATCCAGTCCAAAACCTAGCATTGGGTTGCTTTCCTTTTGATTCAGTAATTCAGATTGTGTAACGGATTGATACAATTTATCATATTTAGTCAATTCTGGATGCACAGTTATATTCGCTGAGTTTATCAACTCATTTTCTAAAGGAATGGTTAAAACACGTACAACGCTAATAACAACATTCTTATCGTTGTTTAAAAGTTTATTAAAAAGGGTTTGTTCAGCTAAATACTGCTGTTCTAACACCTGTCTTAATTGTTCTAATTCGTTTTGACGCATTTGTAATTTCAATACAGATACAGCAGATGCTTTCCCAACCTCTACAGCTTTTAAGGCTAGTATTTCATAAGTTTTAAGAAGCTTTATATTCTCCTTTAAAACTTCTTGTTTTCGTTGTATTGTAAATAAGCTGTAATAAGATTGTGATACTGAAACAGTTAACTTTCTTTTAGCGATCACAATATCTTCATACTTTGCATTAGCCAATGAACTGACATAGTTTTCACGTGCAGTTATGGTTCCAAACCAAGGGATCATTTGTTTTGCAGAGAGTTTAAATCGTTGTGCACCCGTTCTTGTTTCTGGTTCACTCACAAAATAACCAACACCAATTTCAGTATTCGGCAACGTATGTACTTCGTTTATTTTTTCTGAAGCAATTTTATACTGCAATTCAAATTTCTGAATCTCAGGATTGTTCTTTTCTGCTATCTTCAAATAATCTTGTAGGCTTTGACCACTGACTATTAGACTCAAGAAACAAGCGCCAAGAAACAAGAATTGTTTTAAGTATTTTTTTCTATTTCTCATTTTCAATACGTTTATATTTAAGATCACTTTTTACTTTTAACTCTTTCTTAAGGCTAAATAAAACAGGAACAACAAATAAGGTAATTAAAGCAACCAACATTCCACCAAAGCTAGGTATTGCCATCGGAATCATGATGTCAGAACCTCTTCCTGTTGATGTTAAAATTGGTAATAATGCTAAAATTGTAGTCGCAGTTGTCATTAAACAAGGCCTAATTCTTTTCCTTCCTGCTTCAACAACAGAAGCTCGAACGTCTTTTATAGCTACTGGATTATTTTTATCAAACGTTTGTGTTAAATAGGTTGCCATTACTACACCATCATCGGTAGCAATACCAAACAGGGCAATAAACCCTACCCAAACTGCAACACTTAAATTAATTGGATGCATTTGAAAAAGTTCTCTCAGATTAGATCCAAAAACTGAGACATCTAAAAACCACGACTGTCCATACAACCATATCATAATAAATCCACCAGCAAAAGCAACGGCTATTCCAGAGAACACCATAAATGATGTTGCAATTGACTTGAATTGCAAGTACAAGATTAAAAAGATAATTACGAGTGCTAAAGGAACTACAATAGACAATGTTTTCTCTGCTCTTAATTGATTTTCATAAGTTCCAGTAAACTGATAATTGATTCCTTTTGGTACAATCAATTCTCCTCTGTCAATCTGGCCTTGTATTGCTTTTTGAGCTCTTTCTATTACTGTTAATTCAACTTCATCAGTTAATTTATCAAACAACACATACCCTATTAAAAAAGTATCTTCACTTTTTATTACTTGAGGTCCTCGTTGGTATTTTAATGTAACTAATTCTTTTAAGGGAATTGGATTTCCGTTTTTAGTTGGCACATAAATATCATTAATGTCTTCTGGTGTTGTTCTTTGCTCTCTTGGATACCGAACACGAACACCATAGCGCTCTCTTCCTTGTACAGTTTGTGTAACCATTTTCCCTCCAATTGCAACTTCTAATGTGGTTTGTACATTCTCTACCGACAATCCATAACGTGCTATCTTCTCTCTGTCAATATCAATTAACAAATAGGGTTTACCCACAATTCTATCTGCAAAGACTGCTTCTTTTTTAACTCCCTTTACTTGCTTTAAAATATTTTCTAGTTTCAACCCAAACTTTTCAATTTCTCCTAAGCTCTGCCCTTTTACTTTGATTCCCATTGGAGCACGCATTCCAGTTTGTAGCATAATCAACCGTGTTTCAATTGGTTGTAATTTTGGTGCTGATGTTACTCCTGGTAATTTGGTTACTTTCACTATCTCCTTCCAAATATCATTCGTAGACTTTATCTCACTTCTCCAATTTCGATAAAATTCACCATCATTATTTTCTACCAAATCTCTAAAATCAATCTTGGTTCCGCTTGAAATGAACTTCCCCTCTTTTGTTTTAAACAATCCTGCATCATTTATTTCAAACTTAGCTCGTTTTCCTTCTGCATTTACTTTGTACTCTGGATAATAAATGATAATATTTTCATACATAGATAGTGGAGCAGGGTCTAAAGCACTTTCAACTCTTCCGGCCTTTCCAACTACTGTTTTCACTTCAGGAATTGTTGCTACTGCCATATCTAATTGTTGTAACACTCTTTTATTTTCTGCAACTCCTGCATGTGGTAATGATGTTGGCATTAATAAAAATGATCCTTCATTTAATGCGGGCATAAATTCTTTTTCGGTAGAATTCCAAACCGAGACTCCAAGTACAATAATTAATATTGGCATGCTTAAAAACAGCATTTTATTTGCTAGAGCCCAGGATAAAATTCTGACATAAAATTTTCTAAACAGTGCAAAAAGACCAAGTAATCCAAAACAAATTAATGCTACAAATAATAAACTAATAAAAATCGAATTGTCAACTCCTAAAGGCCTCCAATAAACTCCAAGTACAAGTACCACTGTAACAATTGCACTAACAATCGTTATCCAGCTTGCTTTCTTCTCTGTAATAAAATTAAAACCTTTCAACAGATTAATTCCACAAAAGAGCAATAGTAAGAAACCAATATAGTACCCTTGGGTGATTGCAAAAAGCCCTGCAAAAACAAATAGTACATTTAGTGCAATCTTACCTTTTTTGAAGGTTGCTTTAAACCCGAACAACCAAGCTGCAAAAGGCGGTATTAAAAACAGCGCTACTATTATTGAAGCAATTAACGCCATTGTTTTTGTAAATGCCAAAGGCCTAAACAGTTTTCCTTCTGCACCAATCATTGTAAACACCGGAATAAAACTAATAATAGTTGTTAATACGGCCGTAATAATTGCTCCAGAAACTTCTTTGGTTGCATTAAATACAATGGTATTTATGGGGTACTTTTCTTTAACTTCATCAATATGTCTAATGATGTTTTCTGAGAGTATGACTCCAACATCTACCATGGTTCCTATTGCAATGGCAATACCTGATAAAGCAACAATATTTGCATCTACATTAAAAGTTTTCATGGCTATAAAAACCATCAATACCGCTACTGGCAATAGTCCTGAAATTAGAATAGAGGCTCGTAAATTGAACAACATTACAATAATTACTAAAATGGTAATCAATATTTCTAAGGTCAATGCTTCATCTAAAGTTGTTAATGTTTCTTCGATTAATTCTGTTCTGTCATAAAAGGGAACAATAGTTAATTGAGAAATACGTCCATCTTTTAATTCTTTAGAAGGTAATCCTGCACTAATTTCATTAATTTGTTTTTTAACATTGGTAATGACTTCCATTGGGTTTGCTCCATAACGAGCAACCACAACTCCACCAACTACTTCTGCTCCTTCTTTATCTAAGATTCCTCGCCTTGCTGCAGGACCTAAAGAAATAATAGCTACATCTTTTAGTAAAATCGATGTAAACTCTTTAGATACTACCACTGTATTTTCGAGATCCTCAATAGACTTAATATACCCTAAGCCTCTTACTAAATATTCAGCTTGATTTATTTCAATGGTTTTTGCCCCAATTTCCTTATTGGTCTTACGAACTGCATGTACAACCTGCTCTAAAGAAATATTGAACTGTTTTAAAATTTCTGGTTTAATATCTACCTGGTATTCTTTTACATACCCTCCAATAGAAGCTACTTCAGATACACCACTTGCAGAAGCCAAACCATATTTCACATAGTAATCTTGTATGCTTCGAAGCTCTTGTAAATCCCAACCACCAGTTACATTTCCATTTTCATCTCTACCTTCTAGTGTGTACCAAAAAATTTGTCCTAAACCGGTTGCGTCTGGCCCTAAACTTGGTTGTATATTATTAGGTAGTAATCCACTTGGTAAAGAATTTAGCTTTTCTAAAATTCTACTTCTACTCCAGTAAAATTCTATATCTTCTTCAAAAATGATGTAGATACTTGAAAACCCAAACATTGATGAACTTCGAATAGTTTTTACACCTGGAATCCCTAATAATGATGTTGTTAATGGATAGGTTATTTGATCTTCAATATCCTGTGGTGATCTTCCATCCCATTTGGTGAATACAATTTGCTGATTTTCTCCTATATCTGGAATAGCATCAACTGCTACAGGATTTCTTGGCATGCCTTTTAAGTCCCAATCAAAAGGGGCAGTAACAATTCCCCAACCTATAAAAAGGACTAGGATTATAACCGCTACTAATTTGTTTTCTATTAAAAATTTGATGCTTTTATTCAGCATAATATATTGATTTTATATAAAGAGTAATAAGGCTAAAAATAAATTTAACGCATAACACGAAAACTCTGAATAGCTTTACGCCAACAGAAGTATTGTTACTTTATAATAAATCAAATTAAAAAAGCTTCGTCTAAGACTTGTATGTCTTTAACGAGAATGGGAGGAATATACTCTTTATATAATACTACAGAACTTTCTGTATTAGAAAATAACGTACTGTAAGAATATAAAAAAGTTGCTACGAAAAGTTGTTGTTGAAAAGCAATCTGTTTACTGTTCTGATGAACTTCATCTTGTCCATCAATAACTGTAATTACATCATTACAGCAGTTGTCTTTAATCCCTGTATCATTAGAGTTAGACATTGCCATGTCTTCCATCATACAGGTATCTGCTTTTATAAATAAAGAAGTATCTACCAAACTATCACCACAAAAATGCTCATTTATTGTAAAGGACATTGTAGATGCCATTACAAAAAAGGCCAAACAAATGGCTGTGATATTTTTTAATACTCCTTTAATCATTTCTACAAAAGTAGTAAATATTTTTCATTCAGTTTTGTTAACATAATGCTAAAAAGTTGTTTTGAATTTTTAAAATGCACTATCTTTTCTTTTTAAAAGTAAAACTACATGAAAAAACAAGTACTAATGCTACTTATTCTTTGTTTTGGGTTTCAGTTACAAGCTCAAAAAATATTATTTATTGGGAATAGCTTGACATATACAAATGGCTTACCATTAATCTTAGAGGAAATAGGGAATAACTACAATAAGAAAATCAGTACTGAGATGATTTGTTTCCCAAATTATGCCATTGTTGATCATTTAGAAGAAGGAAAAGTTCAAAAAAAAATTGCTACAGAAAACTATGATTATGTAATTATTCAACAAGGTCCATCATCTCAAGAAGAAGGGAGAAAGATGTTGATTGATTCTGGAGAAATTTTAAGTAAACTTTGTAAAAAACACAATACCAAATTGGGATATTACATGGTTTGGCCATCCAAAAGGTATTATTTCACGTTCGATAAGGTTATCGCAAATCATAGTGAAGCCGCTAAAATAAACGAAGCATTGTTATTTCCTGTTGGAAAGTATTGGAAACAATACAATGCACAAAAAAACAAAATTTCTCTTTATAATAGGGACCTTTTTCATCCATCAAAGGCAGGTAGTTTCTTTGCTGCTTTAGTTCTATTTAAAAAACTATATCCGACTGAAAGTTTGCAAAAACTTCCTTTTAAAAAAGCACGTTTTTGGGTAAAACATAAAAAATCATATCTAGCGATGGTGCATCTAATAGAAAATTAGAAATTTATTTTTCTAATGTAAATTTCAGCTCCATATTTGGTTTTGTGTGATATGTAAATAATACGGCTTTATTTACAATTGGTTTTTCTATTTCCATTTCTAAAGTCAATGTTAAAGAAGATTCATTTCTAACCAACAACAACTCTTTATACACCTGTACTTCTGTTACTAAAACAATTCTTTCATACTTATCCGCTTGCGTTAAATCAACTTTAACGGATTGAAACTGTTCTGGCAAACTTAAATTTACCTCAGAAAATGCAACCTCCTTTTTAACATCAAATATTGTTGCTTCGAACGTTTCCTTAGATTTTTCTTTAAAGAATAAATCAACTTTTACATTTTCGGGAATCACTGTTATATCAGAAGAGAACTGCGGTATTAAATTCCATAAAATGGGCACATAACACTCTCTATATAATAAGGCATCTAAAGTTTCACTAAATAAAATGTGGTATGATTTAGGTTGATCTATATTAAACGTTGTTGCATCTGACAAATAGCAAGCTCTTATATAATCTGTTAACTTTAAGTTCTCTATTAATCTTTCAGCCTTTTCTAATGAATCTTTGTTAATTTCTAATAATGAAAATTGAACTTCTTCTGGAGTAAACAATGGAGCTACAAGGGTAACAAATGGAGCATACGGCCCGCAACCAGCATAAAAGACTTGAATCGTCTCATTTGGGAATTGTTTTTGATTATCTTCTATTGCTTTTACAAATCCTTTTAAGAATTTATATGTGCGTTTATAATCTAATAAACATTGTGCAGCATGGTTTATAGATAAGGCCATTCCTTTTGTGGCTGGTAACGTAATCATATTCTTCACATCAGAACAATAACCAGAAATTTCTGTTACTTCTCTAAAATAAGTATGGATTTCATCAATAATATTTTTAATAGAGTCAGAATCAACATCTGAATTAATTAAATCTATTGACAAGTTTTTTAAATCAATCAATGTTTCGCTAGCTCCCATCAGTCTTATCTATTATTTGCAATAATCTATAAGAGCAAAATTACTTTAATAAGAGTCAGACACAACAGGTAAAAATACCTGTTTTTTGTGAATTAGTTAATCATCACCCGAGTAAAAAAGATAGATCCAAATAATTCTAGAGAGTCTATAGTTTAGGGTACCAATCAACGTAATTGATACAATAATTGAAATAAATGTTAGTACATAGGTGAAATCAAGAAAAACATGCAGCATAACAAAAAGCGCCACTGCTTGCCCAACTATTAATCCGTAACTAACAAACATTGCTCCAAAGAAAAAACCAGCTTCTTTAAGAAACAAATACCCGCAGTTATTACATTTCGAATTCATTTTTGGTATTCTAAACAATAGTAAATTTCCCTGTTTAAGAAAAATTTTTTCACTTTTACATTTCGGACATCTTCCGCTAAATACTGATAATATAGACATTACTCAACTTGTTAATATTCATACACAAAGAAAGAAGAAATAAATCTATATACGCTCCTCCTTAAATAGCTTTTTTTTGTACTTTTAGGACATAAATTAGTATTATGAAAACCATTCCAATTTTAAACATTCAACAGTTTGAAGAGATTCAACCTTTAGATGATTTTTATTCTAATGATTTAAAAAGTCATTTACGCAAGAATAAAGATCTTGTGTATAAACCACACAAACACAATTTCTATTTATGCGTTTTTTTTACTGAAGGGTCTGGAATTCATGAGATAGATTTTAATGCATATACAGTGCAGCCTGGTAGTGTGTTTTTTTTAAAACCTGGGCAAACTCATTCTTGGAAATTTGACAGTCCTCCAAAAGGATATCTCTTTTTTCACACACAAAATTTTTACGAGCTTAGTTTTTCTAATCGTTTGTTACATCAGTTTCCTTTTTATTTTTCTCAAAAAAACACACCTTCTTTAGTGTTAACAAAAACTAGAATCGCTGAATTGCATCGTAAATTCGAGGAACTAAATACTGAGTATTATCAAAAAATGCCTTATCAAGAATTTAAAATAACAAGTCTTATTAATACTATTTATATAGATTTAGCAAGATGTTATATAGATTCAAAACCAAAAGAAGTTGCATCCTCTTTACGCTATATTGAAACGCTAAGGTCTTTAGAAAAAGAAATTGAGCATTTTTATTTATTAGAAAAATCAGCTAGTTATTATGCGAACAAATTAAATATATCCTCTAAACATCTAAATCGAATCGTTAAAGCGACAGTAGACAAAACCACTACAGAATTAATCTCAGAGCGCGTTTTATTAGAAGCAAAAAGGTTAATTGTACACTCAAATAACTCTTTGTCATCTATTGCAGAAATTTTAGGGTTCGAAGATTATGCCTATTTCTCTAAAGTTTTTAAATCTAAAACTAAAATTACACCTTTAGGGTTTAAGAAAAAGTACTAATATCAACATATACGACTATACTTCTAGATCTTTGAAACCATTTTTTTTAATTAACAGTCCGACTACAACACCCAATACAAGACCAATTGTCGAGCCAAAACCTATTCCCATAGAAATCCCTACACCCACATTATTCTGAACTGAACCAATTACGGTTCCTATTGATGATCCTAATGCAACTCCCAAAGCAAGTCCGACAGAAATGCAGATAATCATGCTGTTTTCTTTTTTCATATTTAAATATTGTTTAATTTTTGTAAAGCGAAACTCACTTTTATTTTATTAATTAGTGGTTCATTTAAAAAATTATTACACATTATTAAACATTTTTTTAACGACCACTATAATGACCTAAAAAGGATTGGTTGATTTCGATGATGTAGACCTGTGATTATTTGAGTTTTTTAAAGAATAAAGGATTCACTCACTTCGCTCGTGCATCCCTGAATGGAATCCAAAACAAGTATAGAAACCCAAACTCTTTGCAAGAGTTTTTGGTTTTTTATTTGAAACAAATGCTGAAATAAATTTCACCTTTGTTTCAAATAAAAAACCCGTAACTTTCGTTACGGGTTTCGATTTGCGGAGAATGAGGGTTTTGAACCTTTTATATTCCATTACAACCATTTACACTAAAACTCTAGACTACCAACAACTTAGCTAAAATGTTAATAACTAATACTAGTCGATAATAGTATTAAATCATAACTTTACTGTCAACGATTCTGTCAACGCAATAAAGTTATGAAAGGCACATTTAATCTAAGAAAACCAAAAGAACTAAAAGAGACGTTAATCCTATTTTCAGCATATTTTAAGAATGAAGGGAAAAAGCTTGTCTACTCTACAGGTGAAAAGATGCACCCTAGTGATTGGGATTTCATCAATAGACAACCAAAAAACCTCAACGGACGGTCAGAAGATTCTATAAGGCAACGAGCAATAAAAAGGCAATTAGACCGCTATTCCAATTTCTTTTCTGATTTGGTTCAAAATTACAAGTTAGCCAATAGAGAACTGCTCATAAGCGATATAAAAAGTGATTTCGATATTGAGTTTAAACGCACAAAGTCAATTTCTAGTAAGTTCTTTGAAGTTTACGACATATTCATTGAAGAAAAGAAGAACGATTATACAGAAGGTGCAAACTCCGAAACTACTATCAAAAGGTACAATTACAATAAAACACACTTACAAAGTTTTGAGATTTACAGAAAAAAGAAAATTCACTTTAACCAAATTAACAAGTCATTTTACAACTCTCTTATTGAGTTCTTTGTCAAAGAGAAAAGACATTCAGCAAATACCGTAAGAAGAAATGTAGGACTCTTTAAAACGTTCCTGTATTGGGCTTTAGAGAATAATCACACATACAAAATAGATTTCCAAAAATTCAAAGCTCCTAAAGGACAACAAACAGATGAGGTTGCATTGACTTTAGAACAAGTTCAAGAAGTATTTGAATTTGATTTTAGCAGTAATTATCGATTAGAGAAAGCTAGAGATTTATTTGTGTTTGGTTGTGCAACAGGAATGAGATATAGTAATTATTCAAAAGTAGAAAAGAAAGATATTCAGGGGGATTTCATCAAAGTAAGAGACAAAAAAAACAATGATAAATCTTTAGAAATTCCTTTAAATGATTTCTCTGTTTATGTTCTAAAAAAGTATGACTATAAACTTCCAAAAATATCAAATCAAAAGTTCAATGATTACATCAAAGAAGTATTCAAAATTATTGGATATGATGAACCTATTAAAAAATCAATAAAATTAGGTAGAGACATTATTGAAGAAATTAATCCTTTATACGAACGGATTTCTTCACATACTGCAAGAAGGAGTTTTATAACCATTATGAAAAACAAAAAAATCCCTGATAAGGTTATCATGAGTTTTACAGGTCATAGAAGTCTAGAGGTTTTCAATAAATATTATAAACCAAATAATGAGGATAGAAAAGACTTTATGAAAACCATTTGGAAAATTGAAAAAACACCTCTTAAACTTGCTAAATAAAATATGAAACAAAAAATCATTGGAATTGAATTAGAAAAAGTAGATCGCGATAGACTTATTACTATAAAAATGTCTGACGAAATGAAAGAGTATTTCAAAGTTGGACAAAAACCTGATTGGCAAAAGTTCATGGAATATTGTCTCGGTTCAGAAAAAAACTACAACATAGCTTATAAATCTATAACCAGAGCTATGGAAATAGCCCTTCCTGAATATGTTTTAGAAGATAGCAATAAATATAGTAGCGATGAATTAGATTATAATCGCTCTCATTATTACTCTCAAATGAGAATATCATATCTTTTCGCTGTAGAGGCTTTTTGTAGTATTATAAATCAGAATCCACACATAAAATCGAGTAGAAAAATACTACAAGAACTCACAATTAAATTTTTAAAGTGTTTAAAGTTCGTAAAAGGTCATGGTCTAATGTATTTTGATTTAGATGAAATCAGTAGACATTGCCTATATGCAGGTTTTTTATCACTATCGAGAACTTTTTCCAATTCTTCTCCTTTACAAAATTTATCTACTATTAATAACACTCTGAATGATATAGATAGCAAAGAAATAGAAAATGAGCTTTACTATAAAGAAGATGAAAACTACATAAGTATTCAGAAAAAGTTTTTTCAAAAGGAACAACGGTATTACAAGGAGAAAATATTCTTATCTGAAAATTCATTACCTAAGAAAGAAGCGACAAAGAGCCTTAATAGTAGAAAAGTTACTATACCTCAATATGCACTTTACTATATCTACTTACAAGAGAGTGGTGATTTTGGATATTTTGAGAATCATCCAGAGGGTAAATTAAAAGCTATCGAAGAACTCATACAAAAAGAAGGGATCAACACTTCTACTAAATATTTTCAAAAGGTTTATAATAGCTTAATACATTACAAGACAAATAGAGTTGCCAGAAACCAAGTAGCGAACATCAAGTTTGTAGCTAATACAATGCTGAAAGACTTACCAAAAGCTCAAAACATTGCTCTATCTGAACTAAAAGAAGCAAAAACTAAGCATAAGTAACTATAACAGGTAACGGTTACTTCATGGTTACCTCAACAATCTTAAAATAGGTTTGTAGCAAATTATAAACGATTTGTTATGAGTAATCCATTTGAAACCATCAATGAAAGGCTCTCTAGTATAGAAACCCTATTACTGGAGATCACCAAAAAGCCTAGCAAAAAAGAAGATCAGTCCGAAAACCTTACCGTAAAAGAAACTTCCAAATTTCTCAAAGTATCTGAACAATCTGTTCATAATTATATAAGAAGAGGATTGCTTCCTGCATTAAAAATGGGAAGAGTTTTACTTATCAAACGAGATGATATAGAGAAATCTCTCAAAGAAGTAAAATCACTAAAATATTATCGAAAATAAACACTTTGTATAATGTTTTCCAAATCGCAAAGCGAGAGCAAAATCTATACATTAGCAGAAAGTGGGACAACCTTTTCACAAAAAAAATGTAAAAACGTAGTAGTTTCTGGCAACGGCACAGATTTTTTTGATAACCCTTCACTAATTAATAGAGCTAGAAGAAAAACTATTTCAAGAGCAGTAATATTAATGCTTATTGATATTGCAAAAGAAAAAGGAGATGACGAAAGAACTCAACAATATTGGAACGCCTACCATTGTCAGTCTAAAATATATTGTTCAGAAAACAAGTTATATGGAAAATACTGTAAAAATAGATTTTGCACAGTTTGTTGCGCAATTAGAAAAGCCGATATAATTAATAGATACTATCCAATGATAAAGCAATGGAACGAACCTCAATTCATAACACTAACAGTTAAAGCTGTTACAGCACGTAACTTAAATAAATGGGTAAAAGGAATGAACAAAGCTTTCAAAATTATTCTAAACAGATGTAAGAAACGTCACCAAAGAGGCAAAGGAATTAAACTTATTGGAATTAAGTCTTTAGAATGTAATTTCAATCCCAAAAGAAAAACATACAACCCACATTTTCACATCATCGTCCCTAATAAAGAAATTGCTGATTTATTAAAAAGAGAATGGATGCAACAATGGAACAGAACCTCTACCCTACACGCTTCATCTAAAGCACAATTTATTAGAAAGGTTGAAAACTTAGAAAGAGATTTAATTGAAACTATAAAATATGGTAGTAAAATCTTCACAGAACCCGATATAAAAAACAAAAAAGGAAGTGTCTTTGCTCCCATAATTTATGCAAAAGCATTAGATAATATTTTTGTCGCAATGAAAAATCAGCGAATTTTTGAGCGTTTTGGTTTTAACTTACCGCAACAAAAGAAAAAAGAACCTTCAATAAAACTTATTTTCGATTTCAAAACCTTCATATTTAGCTCAAACACAACCGACTGGATAGATGAAGATACGGGTGAATGTTTAACAGGATACACACAACCCGTTGAATTGGAATACTTACTTAAAGATTGCATTAATAATAAAGCTCAATAAAATTTAATCTTCATTATTTTTATATATTTGAGTTTGCGATGAAAACCAACTTACTAACCTCCTTTTAATGTCAGAAGAACAAAAAAAACTACTAGAAAAACAATTATGGGCTATTGCTAACCTATTAAGGGGCAAAATGGATGCAGATGATTACAGAAACTACATCTTAGGCTTTATTTTCTTTAAATATCTTTCAGAAAAGTTACACATCTATGCAGATGAAATATTAGAACCAGACAATATTACTTATGAGCAAATAGATGAAAATTCAGATAATGGTAAATTGTTTATAAATGCAGTTAAAAAAGCGTGTGTAAAGAATTTAGGGTATTTCCTTAAACCAAGTGAATTATTTACCTCTATTGCTCAAAAAGGGAATAACCTTGCAGAGATAAAAACCAATGATAATAATGAGGCTACACAATTCTTTATAATAGAAGATTTAGAACGTATTCTTAATAACATTGAGCAAAGTACAATGGGTACAGAGTCAGAAGATGACTTTATACGCTTATTTGAAGATTTAGATTTAACCTCTTCCAAGTTAGGTAAAACAGTAAAAGCTAAGAATGAAATTATAGCAAAAATAATAACCCATTTAGATGAAATTGATTTTCAATTAAAAGATTCTGAAAGTGATTTATTAGGTGATGCTTACGAATATTTAATTGGCGAATTTGCATCTAACGCAGGTAAAAAAGCAGGAGAATTTTATACACCTCAAGAAGTATCTACAATACTTGCAAAGATTGTTACAACGCGTAAAAAACGTATAAAATCAGTATATGACCCTACGTGTGGTAGTGGCTCACTTTTATTACGTGTAGCTAAAGAAGTAGATGATGTAGGTTTCTTTTATGGTCAAGAATTAAATAGAACCACATACAACTTAGCACGTATGAATATGATTCTACACGATGTGCATTATAGTAAGTTCGATATTAAACAAGAAGATACTTTAGAAGAGCCACAACATATAAATATAGATTTAAAAGCAGAAGCCATAGTTGCAAATCCACCATTTTCTGCTAAATGGAGTGCAAGCGGTATTTTTTCTACAGATGATAGATTTAGTCAGTATGGTAAATTAGCACCTAAAACCAAAGCAGATTTTGCATTTGTACAGCATATGATTCATCACTTAGATGAAAACGGAATAATGGCAACAGTATTACCTCACGGAGTATTATTTAGAGGTTCTTCAGAAGCACATATAAGACGTTATTTAATAGAAGATAGAAATTATATAGATGCAGTAATAGGTTTACCTGCAAATATCTTTTTTGGTACAGGAATACCAACTTGCATTTTGGTAATTAAAAAATGTAGAGAAGTAAATGAAGATGTATTATTTATAGATGCAAGTAATCATTTTGAAAAGAAAGGGAAAGATAACAAATTATTACCAAGCCATATAGACGATATTGTAGATACCTATGCAAATAGAGAAGTAATAGATAAATATAGTTATAGAGCGACTTTAAAAGAAATTTCAGATAACGATTACAACCTAAATATACCTCGTTACGTCGATACTTTTGAAGAAGAAGCACCTATTGATATTAACGTTGTTGTAGAACAAATAAAAGTTTTAGATATAGAAATTACTGAAACAGATAAACGTATAGCTTCTTATTGTCACGAGTTAAATATTAAAACACCGTTTTAATATGAATAACACAAATAAAATATTACCCATATTAAGATTTTCAGGATTTACTGAAAATTGGAAATTTAAAAAATTAGGCGATTTTTCAGATGTATCTAAACTTGCAGGGTATGAATTTACCAAGCATATTGTTTATCAAAATAAAGGATCAATCATTGCTTTAAGGGGGCTAAACATTAAAAAGAATAGTCTTAATTTAAATGATGTTAAATATATTGATAATAGTGAGTTTTCAAAACTTAATAGAAGTAAACTTTATATAGACGATTTAATGTTTACGTATATTGGAACTATTGGAGAAGTAGCATTAATTGAGGAAAATGACAGGTTCTATTTAGCGCCAAATGTTTCACGTATTAGATTTAATAGAGACATTGCGTTTCCTAAATTTATGCTTCAATATTTTTGTCGAAGTAAATTTAAAAATAAAGAAGTTAAAACCTACGTCTCTTCAAGTTCGCAACCAGCTCTAACGATGGAAAGTTTGAGGAAATTTAAGATTAGTTTCCCTAATCTTCAAGAACAACAAAAAATAGCATCATTTCTTTCAGATGTAGATGATAAAATCACCAAACTAACCAAAAAGAAAGATCTTTTAGAGCAATACAAAAAAGGTGTAATGCAAAAAATCTTTAATCAAGAATTAAGATTTAAAGATGATAATGGCAATAATTTTCCTAATTGGCAAAAAACCAAGTTGGGCAAATCAGTAAAATTTTTAAAAGGTAAAGGTTTGCCTAAAAGCGAAATAGTATGTGATGGTCAATATAAGTGTATTCACTATGGTGAACTTTTTACAAAATATAATGAGCTAATTGATAATATAATTAGTAGAACAAATGATAATGATAAGACTGTATTATCAAAAGTAAACGATGTTTTAATGCCTACTTCGGATGTTACACCTAATGGTTTAGCAACCGCAAGCTGTATTAAAGAGTCAGATGTTATTTTAGGAGGTGATGTATTAATTATTAGACAAGATATTAAAAAGATTGAAGGTGTATATCTGGCATATTATATTAAACACTTTAGAAACGATGTTATGAAATTAGTTTCAGGTTCAACGGTTTATCATTTATACGGTTCTGATATGAAAAATTTACAAGTTTTAATTCCTTGTCTTGATGAGCAAATTAAAATCGCCAATTTCTTAACAGATATAGATTTAAAAATCACAGTATTAAATACCAAAATAGAAAGTAATCGAACTTTTAAAAAAGGTTTATTACAAAAGATGTTTGTATAATCTTTAAATAATGAGACTTAACAATAATGATATAATCAATTATTTAGATGAAATAGATAGTCATCTAAAAACCTCAAATAGAATACAATTTGAGTACAATCTGCTTTGGGCAAGTCAGTTTGAAAATAAGCCTGCTATTTATGCAGTTTTTAAAAGTGATGTTTTAGTTTACATAGGAGAAACTGCAAGTCTCAAAAACCGAATGAGCGATATAAGACGCACTTATAATCATACATTCAGAAAACACTTAGGCATAAATCTATTTAACGTTAAGCCTAACGATAAAGGTGTCTTTTCAGAAGAAAATGAAATAGCATTGAGTAATTATTTTGAAGAAAACATAAAAGTTACTTTCTATTATATAAATTTTGGTAGGTCAGAAGCAGAAAGTTATATCATTCATAAAAATAAGGGTGTAAATTCAGACTTGTTATTTAATAAAATTGGTAAAAGAGACCTTAAAGTAATTGAAGCATTGAAAGAGAATTAAATAAATGACAACACAACCAGAACAAGTATTAGAAAATAATTTAGTAAGCCAATTAATAGGATTAGGTCATAAATCTGTTGTTATAAAAACAGAAGATGATTTATTAAAAAATCTTAAATATCAATTAGAAAAGCATAATAAAACTACATTTACAGCTTCCGAATTTGATAGAATATTAATGCATCTTTCAAAAGGTAACATCTTTGATAAAGCTAAAACATTACGTGATAAATATGTGCTTCATAAAGACAATGGGGATAAAGCATATATAGAGTTTATCAATCAAGATTTTTGGTGTCAAAATCAATTCCAAGTAACAAACCAAGTAACCATTCATGGTAAAAGAGAAAACCGTTACGATGTAACTATTTTAATTAACGGTTTGCCTTTAGTTCAAATAGAACTTAAAAGAAGAGGTATAGAGCTTAAAGAAGCCTTTAATCAAATACAACGCTATCAAAAAGAATCTTTTGCATCTAACAACGCATTATTTAATTATGTACAAATATTTGTAATAAGTAATGGTGTAGATACTAAGTATTATGCAAATAGTCAAAAGCAAAGTTTCAAATTTACATCTTTTTGGGGTGATGAAAAGAATAAAAAAATTACCCAATTAGATAAGTTCACAAGTATATTTTTAGAGCCTTGTCATATTGCTAAAATGATAACTAAGTATATTGTTTTACACGAAAGTGATAAGATATTAATGGTGCTTAGACCTTATCAGTTTTATGCAGTAGAATCTATTATAGACAGAGTAAAGAATAGTGATAAAAATGGATATGTCTGGCACACTACAGGTAGTGGTAAAACGCTAACATCATTTAAAGCAAGTCAAATATTAACGCACAATCCTAAAATCAAAAAGGTAGTTTTTGTAGTAGATAGACAAGATTTAGACGACCAAACTGTAAGGGAATTCAGAGCATTTGATAGAGATAGTATTGATGGTACAGAGAATACTAAAATGCTTATCAATCAATTTTTAGATAATAACAGACCTTTATTAGTTACAACAATACAAAAGCTAAATAGTGCAATTTCTAAGGCTAAATTCAGAAAGCAAATAGAAGTTTTAAAAAATGAAAAAGTAGTATTTATTTTTGATGAATGTCATCGTTCTCAATTTGGAGATACACATAAGCGAATTGTAAATTTCTTTACCAATCATCAATTATTTGGTTTTACAGGAACACCAATATTTGTAAAAAATGCAATAAGTAAAAAGAGTATAAAGCAAACTACTGCGAATCTATTTCACGAATGTTTACATCAATATGTAATTACCGATGCTATTAGAGATGAAAATGTATTAAAATTCTCAATAGAGTATTACAACGTTTTCAAATCAAAAGAAGGTATAGATGATACTAAAGTAGAAAAGATAAATAAGCAAGAAGTTTATGAAAGTAATGATTATTTAAATACCATTACCAATTACATAATAGCAAATCACAATCGTAAAACACACCACAGAACATTTACAGCTATATTTTGTGTAAGTAGTGTAGATATTCTAATTAAATATTATGATTTATTAAAAGCTAAAAAAGAAGCCGGAGAGCATCGTTTAAATATTGCGACTATCTTTTCTTATAATGTAAATGAGCCAGATAAAGATGCAGATGGTCAAATACAAGAAGAAGATGTAAGTGATGATAAGCCAGTAAACAAACATTCAAGAGATAAATTAGACGAGTTTATAGCTGACTATAATAAACAATTTGGATCTAAACATTCTACTAAAGATGGTAATGCATTTTTAAACTACAAAAAAGACATTTCCAAGCGTGTTAAGAATAAGCAGATTGATATATTATTAGTAGTTAATATGTTTTTAACAGGTTTTGATAGTAAGTCATTAAATACGCTTTATGTAGATAAAAATTTAAACTATCACGGTTTAATACAAGCATACTCACGTACAAATAGAATCTTAAACGAAAAGAAATCTCAAGGTAATATTTTAGCGTTCCGTAATCTAAAGCAAAACACAGATGATGCTATTGCATTGTTTTCAGATAAAAATGCTCAAGAAACTATAATAATAGCACCTTATGAAGAACAAGTAAAGAAATTTAATGAAGCATATAAGGTGTTGATGGGTATTGCACCAACTGTAGATAGTGTAAATGATTTAGTTACAGAAGAAGATGAATTAGAGTTTGCGAAAGCATTTAGAGAAATAATGCGATTAAAAAATATACTATCATCATTTATCGAATTTAAATTTGATGATACATATATGAAAGACCAAGAATTTGCAGACTATACAAGTAAATACTTAGACCTATATGATAAAATTAAAACTAATAATCAAAAAGAATCGGTTTCAATTTTAGATGAAATTGATTTTGAATTAGAGTTAATACACCGTGATGAAATTAATGTAGCCTATATAATGAAGTTATTAGCACAATTAAAAAATGCTAATCCAAAAGATCAGGCAAAACAGAAAAAACAAATTATAGATTTAATTGCAGGAGAATCTGAATTAAGAAGTAAAAGAGTTTTAATAGAAAAATTCATTCAGAATAATTTACCTAAAATAAGTGATAGTGATGATCTAGAAGATGTATTTAAAAAATATTGGCAAGTTGAAACTAAAAAGGCTTTACAAGATTTAAGTACAACAGAAGCATTAAAAAAAGATAAGATAGAAGATATTATAAATGATTTTCTTTTTACAGGAAGAATGGCAACAGAAGATGAGGTAATAGAAGCATTAGAAAAAAAACCAAGTGTTTTACAGAGAGAATCAATAAGTAACAGAATAACAGAAAAGATAAAAGACTTTATTAAGACTTTTATTAATGGAGTGGAGTAAAATCAGGTGTTATGAGTGATAAAAAAGGTCAAAATATTGAAAAAAATTACAGTATTGAAATAATTGGAACAATAGTCGCCATAACTATCGTGTGTGTTTGGTATAATTTTTTCTTTTTCAATGATGGTGAAGATTGGGCAGTCAGAGGTCAATTAGGTGATTCTTTTGGTGTATTAAATACTTTGTTCTCAGGGTTGGCTTTTGCCGGTATTGTATTAACTATTCTACTGCAAAGAAAAGAATTAAGTCTTCAAAGAAATGAGTTAAAACTAACAAGAGAAGAGTTCACAACGAATAGATTAACTAATATTTTGTATCAACAAATAAATATTCAGCAAAAAGTTATCAGTGAATTTTCAATAATACTAAGTCCAAAACAATATGATGGTAGTTCAGCATTTTTATACCTGTACAAGAAATTAAGTTCATTTACTATACCAATAGGTGATAAAAGATCAGAAGAACAACTATTAACTGATAAGATTGCTCATTATAGAAAAAATTTAACTGAATATATCAAAGATGAAGAATCTCTATTAGTCTTCTCAGCGAGAACAAGTAATTCAATAAGAGTAATCAAAAGTATGCTCGCTAATAGCGAACTAACTACAGTTGAAATGAAACAGTTTGTTGATCTATTTTTTAATAACATAGGTTTTTCTATTATTCAAGTATTAGAAGATATTTGCAAAACATTTAGTGAATATATTAAATTACCTGGAAGGGATGACAATCAATCTATTGATTTTGGCAGAATGGGGTTAGTTAATATTCATTTAGAAAATATAATTAAGTTGAAAAATTTTGACTTTAATAGAGTTAGAAGTGAAATCATAAAAGATTTATTGCAATAAGGATCAATTTCTATTATTAATCTTACTAATTCAAAAAGTTATTGACAATAAAAAGTAGTTAAAAGAGAGAGTACTGTCAACGATATTGTCAACTCAAAAATTAAAAACCTCGTAATCAAAAGATTACGAGGTTTTATGCGGAGAATGAGGGATTCGAACCCCCGGTCCTGTGACAGACAACAGTTTTCAAGACTGCCGCATTCGACCACTCTGCCAATTCTCCAAGTGTCTCATCAGGTATTCCCTGAATGCGGA
>MAAC01017920.1_pt1 | contig 25161 bp, 23 predicted proteins | sample 1115981 | NCBI WGS metagenome assembly MAAC01 (sample SAMN04961126, study PRJNA320927) | seawater metagenome | isolation source: sample BD02T64 sea water enriched with oil for 64 days | place: USA:Gulf of Mexico | collected 2013-07-27
GCTTTTTATTTTCTTTATCAATTTTTATTTCAATAATAGGATTGCCATAGTCAACTTTAGCTTCTCCTATGCTAGTTAAATGCTTTAATTTAACGGTAGCATCTGTAGCATTGGAGATTAATTCTCTTAGAAAAATCTCGTGATCACTATATAAAAACTTCTTAATTAGCGGGAAAATATTTTCTACCGATACGTTAATAGTTCCTTTACTCATTTGTATATTATTTATGAAAATTAATTATTTTTTTATTTATACTTCTCTAAGTCAAATAAAGTACCATTTATTTTTGTCTGCCAACTTGGCAATTTAATATGTTATGCATGCATACCTTATGACTTTAAAAGCTTTCGGCAATACATAGTTAATAAGTATCTTTCGACCTCTAAATTTATTTAGAGTTAAAAAATTATAAATGTATAGATCAAAAATAACAGGATTAGGATACTTTGTTCCAGAAAACATAGTAACTAATAATGACCTTTCAAAGTTAATGGATACTAACGATGAGTGGATTCAAGAAAGAACAGGAATAAAAGAACGAAGATGGATTAAAGAAGGAAGTGGGGAGACGTCTGCAACCATGGGTGCTAAAGCAGCTAAAGTTGCAATTGAAAGAGCAGGGTTATCCAAAGATGATATTGATTTTATCGTTTTTGCAACCTTAAGCCCAGATATGTATTTTCCAGGCTGTGGGGTTCAAATTCAGGAAATGTTAGATATGCCTACTGTTGGTGCATTAGATGTACGAAACCAATGTTCAGGTTTTATATATGCTTTGTCTGTGGCAGACCAATTTATTAAAACTGGAATGTATAAAAATATTTTGGTTATTGGTTCTGAATTTCATTCTGGAGGATTAGATGTTACCACTCGTGGACGAGGAGTTTCAGTAATTTTTGGAGATGGAGCAGGAGCAGCAATCTTGTCTAGAAGTGATAATGCAGACCAAGGTATTTTATCTACTCATTTGCATAGTGAAGGTAAACATGCAAGAGAATTGGTTGTAGAAGGACCTAGTATTGCTCATTGGGTACCAAAATACATAGATAACAAGGATGACTTGTCTTTTTACCCGTATATGAATGGAACCTTTGTATTTAAAAATGCTGTTGTTCGTTTTTCTGAAGTTATTATGGAAGGATTACAAGCTAATAACCTAGGTGTAGAAGACATTAGTATGTTAATTCCTCACCAAGCCAACCTCCGTATCTCACAATTTGTACAACGAAAATTTAAATTAAGAGATGACCAGGTGTTTAATAATATTCAGAAATATGGAAACACGACTGCTGCTTCTATCATTATCGCATTAACCGAAGCTTGGGAAGAAGGGAAAGTTAAAGAAGGAGATTTAGTTGTATTGGCAGCCTTTGGTAGTGGATTTACCTGGGCTAGTGCAATTATTAGATGGTAATAATTAAAAACTCCTTAAGTAATCTTAAGGAGTTTTTTTATAACTAACATTTGTTTATTTCTTTAGAGTGGTTAATTCAAATAAATCATAAACTTTTTGTTATTATAATAGACTGAAAAAAGTGTTCCATGTTTCAATTATTACATTATTTTAACATAATTATAACAATGTAATATTCAAAATCTTAGAAAACTCCACCGCCTCCAGATTTTTCATCATTATCTCTTCGTTTTCTAGATTTAGCTCTATATTTTCCTCCTCCAAATCTATAGGATAGATTTACATTTATGGTATTGCTTTCCCAATTAAATTCTCCTGTTTGTCGGTAAGGACTATCACCTTCAAATGCAAATTTCATCGTATTAAAAATATCGTTATAGTTAATGCTAAAAGTACCTTTACCGTCCCAAAGACTATACCTTGCTCCTACATTTACAAAATACATAGGATCTACTGCAAACTGTAACGTTTTATTTTCTCCTCTATAAAAGGCAAAAGCAGAAAGTGTTAGTTTTTTAGTAACTTTAAAATTATTGAACATTCTAAAATTCCAAGTTACCACATTTGCCTCTCCATATTCTGTTACGATGTCTTCATCTGTAGGGTCTACAATATCAGGGTCAAGACTTTCTGCAAAACCTGACTGAATTTGAGAATACAAATCGAAACTTGAATTAAAACTCCACCATTTTGTTGGCTTATAACTTCCGGATAATTCTACTCCATAAGCTGAGGTATCATCAAAATTATCATAGGTTAAAATTTGTTTGTTAAGGTCAGTTCTATCTACAAATAAAGCTCTGTTAATTTCATCATTTATGGCTCTGTAAAATACACCTCCTGTTAAGCTTCCTTTTTCAAAACTCCTAGTGTAATTTGCTTCAATAGAATTGGTAAACTGCGGTTGTAATTCTGTATTTCCATAAGATGAAATTAAAGGGCTACTCCATTCTCTAATAGGATTTATTTGATTTACGCCAGGTCTGTCAACTCGACGACTATAACTTAATTGGTATTGATTTTTTTCTGAAGGATTGTAAGTTAAAAACGCAGAAGGATATATTTCTACATAATCATTGCTAAATGATTTTACTGCATTTGTATCTGCTTTTACTTCTACACTTTCAACTCTTGCTCCCACTTGATAAGACCATTTTTCATAATTTTTACCAAATGTTGCATAGGCTGAATAAATATCTCTGCTATATTCGAATTTCGTGGTTGGTATAGGCACCAATTCTCCATTAGAATTGTATGTTAATCCAGTAGAATTATAATCATTAACAGTTTCATATAATCGTGCTTCTGCTCCTAATTCTAATTTTGTAGTTTCAGTTAGTGGATTAACATAATCTAAATTAACATTTATTCGTTCACTTTCAACATCAATAATGTCTTGATAATTTGGGACTGTAGATGCACCTATAAATTTAAAATTAGTGTCTTCATCGCTATTGTAAATATTATAATCTGCTTCTAATTCCATATTATGACCTTCTTTTTCAAAATCTAGTTTATAATCAAAATTATAAGTAGAGGCTAAATTTTCAGAATTTTGTGTAAATAATTGTGTTTGGTTAGATTCAGGATCTTCATTATAGAAAACATCAAAAACACTATCAAAATTACCATCATAAAAATTTTGAGTAGTAAAAAACGATAAGGTGTTTTTATCATTTAAATAGTAATCTATTCCTGCCTTAAGTAAATTTGATTTGTCATTACTTAAAAAATTAATATTTTGTAAAATATCTTCATCAGGTCTATAAATACGCCCATAGTTTTCAGATTTCCCTACACTATTACTAAAATTACCATATATATTAAATTTTCCATTGCGGTAATTTAAATCTAAAGATGCATTAAACCTGGCTTGTTCCTCAAATGTAAGCCCAACACTTGCATTTCCATTGGTTCCTAATTTTACATTTTTATGAAGTATAATATTAATTATACCGCTCATCCCTTCAGGATCATATTTAGCCGAGGGATTGGTAATTAATTCTATTTGTTTTATTGAAGAAGTAGGGATTTGTTTAAGTAGTTGGTCAGCAGGAACATTGGTTATTTTGCCATCAACCATCACCCGAACATTTTGATTTCCACGTAAAGAAATATTACCGGTTTGTGGATCTAAACTTACAGAGGGTAAATTGTTCATGATGTCTGCAGCAGTTGGACCAGCAGTAACAAGATCCTTACCTATAGTAATAACTTTCCTGTCTAATTTTTGTTGAATGGTAGTTGTTTCCGCTCTTACCACAACTTCATCAAGCGCTTCAATATCTTCTTCAAGCTCTATTCTACCTAGGTTTAATTTTCTATTTTTTTTAGAAATTTCAATTTCAGTATTATAGGTTTTATAACCTATATATTGAATGGACAAGTTGCTTTTCCCTTCAGGGATTCCTTCAATAGTAAATTCGCCGTTTTCATCGGTTATTCCTCCGGTAATTATTTCACCAGTTAAATCTTTAATTACAATAGATACATAGGGTATGGGTTCTTGAAGGGCTTTGTCTATTACAGAACCTGTGATACTTCCATTTCTTTCTGGGTCTGGGTCGTTAAAAGCAAAAGTGGTGATACTTAGCATTACTGCTAATAGGGTAATTAACTGTTTCATTTTTTGATTGATTGATGTTGGTTATTTTAATTGCTTTATGTTTTTATAAAGCTGTTGTTTTGATTAAAAATAAGACGACCTCAAAAAAAATATGTTACAGCAATTATTGATTTTAACATATATTAACAAACAAGCCCAAAGAGCTATCTTTGGGCTTGAGACTTTACTGTGATTATTAACACTAACCATCAACGTAAAAATCACACAGTAAAGTATGAAATATTTCTACTTTATAGACGTACTTAATTTAGTATTGTTACATTTAAATGTTTTTTTAACATAGTATTATTAAACTCAAATCTTAAAATGAAGAAAACACTTGTGATTGGTGCTAGTTTAAATCCAGCCCGATATTCTAATATGGCGATTATTCGATTAACTCAAAATGGACACTCAGTTAAAGCAGTAGGACAGAGAGAAGGCGAAGTTAATGGAGTGACTATTACAATAGAAAAGAAAGCGTTTAAGGAGATAGATACCATAACGTTATATTTAAATTCTAAACGTCAAGCAGATTATTACGAGTATATCCTTTCTTTAAAACCTAAACGTGTAATTTTTAATCCCGGAACAGGAAATCCTGAATTCTATAAAATATTAAAAGAAAATAAAATTGAATTTGAAGTTGCTTGTACTCTGGTGTTATTAGGTACCAATCAATATTGATTATTTTCTTCTAATTAGGTATAACCCCAAGAAAGTAAACAATCCATTTAACCCTAATAATTCAAAACTAAATTGATATCCATTTAATAGAATTACGGAATATTCATTTAAGAAATAACTTAAAACAACCGAAACAATACACACTATTAAAACATAGTTTTCTTTAACCTTATGTTTTGTTAGGATTCCAAATGCGAATAAACCTAAAAGGGGGCCATAAGTATAGGATGCTATGGTAAATAAACCAGTGATAACATCTCTTTCAAGAACACTATTAAATATAACAACGACTATTACTAAAACAATAGAAAAGGCAATATGAACTTTTTTTCTAAGGGATTTCTGAATAGATTTTTCTTTATGTTCAATATCTAAAAAATCTACACAATAGGAGGTGGTTAAAGAAGTTAATGCAGAATCTGCACTAGAATAAGCAGCAGCAATAATACCTAAGATAAACACCATCGCTAGTGGTAATCCTAATCCACTTTTTACTGCTACTAATGGAAATAATAAATCTGTTCTTTTTACTCCGTCGATTACGGGTACTTCTAATCCAAATTTATTAATAAATATGTATAATAAGGCACCAAGTAATAAAAATACAAAATTCACAACCACTAATAAACTAACCATTGAAAGCATGTTTTTTTGAGCATCTTTCAGGTTTCTACAGGTGAGGTTTTTTTGCATCATATCTTGATCAACTCCAGTCATAGCAATAGTTATAAAAACCCCACCAAAAAATGATTTTAAAAAATAAGCTTTGCTATTATAATCACTTGTAAATAATATTTTATTGTATTGTTTTAATTCTTCTGAAGCTAATAATTCCGAAAAACTCCACCCTATTTTTTGATTGATAAAATAGATGGACAATATCACTGCCGAAAGCATAAAGAATGTTTGTAAGGTATCTGTCCAAACAATAGTTTTAATGCCACCTCGATGGGTATAAATCCAGATTAGTAATATTGAAAAAATTACTGTTATCACAAAGGGGATCTTCCATTCTTCAAAAATTAAATATTGCATTGCTAACGCTACTAAAAATATACGAAAAGCAGCACCAATAGTTCTGGAAAGTAAAAAGAAAAATGCCCCAATTTTATGTGATTTAGAGCCTAAACGTTGATTTAAAAATTCATAAATAGAAGTTACATTATATTTATAATAAATAGGTAAGAGCACATAAGCTATAATTATAACGCCAAGTACATATCCAAAAACCATTTGCATATACCCAAAATGTTGTGCTTCTACAGTTCCTGGAACCGAAATAAAAGTCACCCCAGATAGGGTAGCCCCTATCATTCCAAAAGCAACTATATACCAAGGGGATTGTTTATTTGCTTTAAAAAAAGCTTCATTACTGTCTTCTTTTCCAGTAAAGTATGAGATTAAAAAGAGTAAGCCAAAATAACAGGCGATTAGTAATAGTATATGTATGGGTTGCATGTAGATTCTTCTGGTTAAGATTTTTGTAAAAATACAAAGTTTGAGATAGCAGTAGCTTGTTTTTTTTTATATCTTTAAAAGATATTGATAATCAGCTGAATACGGCGATTTATTCTTAATTTAAAAGCTATGAAAACAAAACTACTTTTACTAGTTGGGTTTTTAATGGGTTTAACAACAATTCAATCTCAGGAATATCTTGATTTAGTTCAAAACCCTATTGAAAACACTACGCTACAAGAAATTCAAGAACTCGCTGAAACTTATTTTGTCGGAAAGGGTAAAGGAAGTTGAAGTGGATATTCGTTTATTCGATATTTCAGGAAAATTAATTTTTTATCAATCTAAAATATTAATTCATAAAACACATTCAATAGATATTTCTGAATTAAGTATCGGAATATATTTTATAAGAATTAATTCTGAATTCGGTAGTTTGACAAATAAACTCATTAAAGAATAGGTACATACTTTTTTAAATTAATGCTTCAGAAAATAAATGTTTTTTCTGAAGCATTTTTTATTCATATTTCAAAGAAGTTAAAATTTTGTGATTACTTTATTAAAATGTAATGAAATTAATATTATTTTCGGTTTTTTCTAAATTCATTTAACTTAAAACTATGAATAAAAAGCTATTAGTATTGTTTGCGTTTTTTCTTGGATTAATCTCTGTTCACTCACAAGAATATTTAGAAATGATTGATGAAGGAACATTTAGTGTTGAAGAAATAATTGAAAATGCAGAAAACTATTTTGCAGATAGGGATAAGGGAAAAGGATCTGGGTATGTTCAATTTAAGCGTTGGGAATACAATGCAAAACGACTTATGAATGAAGATGGTTTTCTTCCAGCGATAGAAGCTAGATTAGCTGAGGTTGAAAACTATAATGCATATTTAAATAATACCTCACAAAATCGACAAGCATTAACTGATAACTGGGAAGAATTAGGTCCAAAAAGTTGGAATGCTACTAATAGTTGGAATCCAGGTGTAGGAAGAGTTACTGGAATAGCAATTGACAAAACAGATGGCAATCATATTATAATAGGAGCCAATACTGGAGGAGTTTGGAGCACTATAGATGGAGGCCTAAATTGGACCCCATTAGGAGATTATTTTTCAAATTTGAGAGTTTATGCTGTTGCAATTGATCCCTCTAATTCAAATAATTACTTTTTTGGATCTGTTAATGGGTTAATTTATAAATCTACAGACTCTGGTGCAACCTGGAATCTTTTAGGGGATATGGGTAATTCTACTGTAAATAAAATATTAATACATCCAACAGATTCTAATATCATGTTTGCAACATCTCAAAATGGAGGAATTAAAAAATCTACAGATGGTGGAGTGAACTGGTCTGTTGCTGTTGCCGATAATAGCGGTTATGACATTGAGTTTAAACCAGGTGATCCTAGTGTTATTTATGCTTCTGGAAATGGTTTTCATGTTTCTACAGATGGAGGACTTTCATTTACGACAATTGGTGGATTTGCAAATGCTCCTAAAATGATTGGGGTATCTCCAGATGATGATTCTATTGTTTATGTTTTGGAATCTAGTGGTGGTAGTTTTGGAGGATTTTATAAGTCTGATGATAATGGAAGTAGTTTTTTAGAATTAGATCATACAGGAAGAAATTATTTTGGTTACGATACAGCAGGATATGATTCTGGTGGGCAGGCGCCAAGAGATATGGATGTAGCAGTTAATCCAACAAATGCTAATGAAGTACATATAGCTGGAGTTTTAACATGGCGTTCTATAGATGGAGGAACATCTTTTGAATGTTCATCAGATTGGATTCCAAATGCAGCAGCTGGTGCAAATATCGGTTATTGCCATGCAGATGTTGATATTTTACTTTTTGATAACACAACTCTTTTTGTTGGATCTGATGGAGGTATTTTTAAAGCAACAGATACAGGAAGTATTAGTTCTGCTTATTATGAAGATATCACAATTGGACTAGGGATTAGACAGTTTTACAAAATAGGATTATCTCAAACTACAGATGTTGTTATTACAGGAGGTTCACAGGATAACGGAACTTCATTTTATACCGATGCAAATGGTTGGAAAGATTGGCTTGGGGCAGATGGAATGGAAGGGTTTGTAGATAAAGACAATACCAATACCATGTATGGAATGATTCAATTTGGAGGTATGTATAGAACAAATAATGGAGGGTCTTCTGCTTCTTCATTGTCAAGTCCAAGTTCTGGGAATTGGGTAACCCCATTCGAGCAAGATCCTTTAGTTACAAATAGCGTTTATATTGGGTTAAACTTTGTTTATAATTCAACTAATTCTGGAGTAAGTTGGAATCCTATTTCTCAAAATTTTGGAAGTAACCTTAATCATTTAAAAATTGCTCCATCTAATAATCAGGTAATGTATGCGTCAAGAAACGCTGTATTATACAAGACTTCAGATGGCGGAGCTACTAATTGGGAGCAATTATCATCTCCTGGTGGGACTATTAATTCTATTGCGATTCACCCAACTAATCCAGATCTTATTGCAGTTGCTACCACAAGTGGGAGTAAAGTTTTTGTTTCTAGTGATGGCGGGAGCACTTGGATAAATTATCTTTTTAATTTACCTAGTTTTAGTGCATTAGCTTTAGTCTGGGATGATAATGGAGAAGATGGGCTATATTTAGGAATGGATTATGGAATCTTTTATATTGACAATACCTTTACAGAATGGCAACCTTATAGTAATAATATTCCTAATGTTATTATTAATGAATTGGAAATAAATAGTGTGGATGGTAAAATTTATGCCGGTACATACGGTAGAGGGCTTTGGTCTTCTCCAATAGTTCCTCATATATTGAACACAGAATCTTTTTTGTCTCAAGATGAAGTGACACTATATCCAAACCCTTCAAAAATTTTAGTAACAATAAACCTTCAAGAAAATATTGAAGCAGACATTAGAGTATTTGATGTGTTAGGAAAATTAATTATTTATCAACCAGATGTGTCTATTTCAAGAGAGCATACTATTGATATTTCTGAATTGAATAATGGAATCTATTTTATTAGAGTTAACTCTGAAATAGGAACTGTAACCAAGAAACTTATTAAAGAATAAACGAATGCTGTTTTTAATAATAATGCTTCAGAAAATAATCATTTTTTCTGAAGCATTTTTTTTATCTTGCTACCAATAAATTGTCAATGGATTTTTCATCAAAACTTCTTGAAAACGCAGTCAACGAAATGTCACAATTTCCGGGTATTGGTAAGCGCACAGCTTTGCGTTTGGTGTTACATCTATTAAAACAACCCAAGGAGCATACTCAAAAACTTTCCGAAAGTTTACAACTTATGCGAGATGAAATTATATTTTGTAAAAATTGCCATAATATTTCAGATAAAGAAGTTTGTGAAATATGTTCAAACCCAAATCGAAATGAAGAAATAATTTGTGTAGTAGAAGATATCCGCGATGTAATGGCCATTGAAAATACTAGCCAATTTAGAGGACAATATCATGTTTTGGGGGGTAAAATATCTCCTATGGACGGAATTGGCCCTGGAGAATTAAATATTACATCTTTAGTTGATAAAGTAAAATCTGGGAAGGTGAAAGAACTTATTTTTGCTTTGAGTTCTACTATGGAAGGGGACACTACCAACTTTTTTATTTTTAGACAAATAGAGCAATATCAAATTACCACAACTACCATTGCTAGAGGAATATCGGTAGGCGATGAGTTGGAATATGCAGATGAGGTTACCCTTGGTAGAAGTATTGTTAATAGAATTCCTTTTGAAGCCTCATTAAAAAATTCTTAATCTTGAAGCTATCTGTAATCATACTTAATTATAATGTTCAATATTTTTTAGAACAATGTATTCTTAGTGTACAACGAAGTTTAAAAAGTATAGATTCAGAAATTATCGTTATCGATAACAATTCTCCAGATGATAGTTGTTTGATGGTAAAAAATAAATTCCCTGAAATAACTTTAATAAAGAACAAAGAAAACGTTGGTTTTAGTAAAGCTAATAACCAAGCGGTTAAAGTCGCAAAAGGAGAATATGTTTGTATTTTAAATCCAGATATTGCAGTTGCTGAAGACACCTTTGTTAAAGCTTTATTTTATGCAGAAAGTATTGATAATTTAGGAGCATTAGGGATTTATCTAATGGATGGAACAGGTTCATTTTTACCAGAAAGCAAACGAAATCTACCCACCCCAAAAGCCTCCTTGCTTAAATTGTTTGGTATAGGGAGTAGTTATTATGCAAATCATGTCGCTCAAGAAGGTAATGGTGAAGTTGATATTTTAGTAGGCGCCTTTATGTTATTGAAAAGGGAGGTTTATAATGAGGTTAATGGTTTTGATGAAGACTATTTTATGTATGGAGAAGATATAGATTTTTCATATAAAATTACAAAGGCTGGATATAAAAATCATTATTTAGGTAGTATAAGTATATTACATTATAAAGGAGAAAGCACTCAAAAAGACGCAGAATATTTAAATCGTTTTTATGGTGCGATGGAGATTTTTTATAAAAAACATTTTAAAACCAATTTCATTTTCAATTCTTTAGTGAGGTTTGGTCTTTTTATAGCTAAAAGTACCCGAAATAAAACGATCCAGAATAAATCAGAAGAGATTCAAAAGGATAATACGATTTATGTATTAACAGAAAACTTGATTCTGTTAAAAAATATTTCAGAAACACATAGCTCAAAGATAAAAACGACTTCAAAAACAATTTTTTCAGATGAGATCATAACCAATAGTCATATTGTTTTCGATGTTGATTATATGCCCTATTCTCAAATATTTATGGTGATGAAAAGATTATACAATAAAGGAAATACCTTTCGTATAAGTCCCCCAGGATGTAATTTTATTTTAGGAAGTGATCAAAGTGACCAAAAAGGGTCAGTACAGGTATTTTAAGAAAATGGATACTATTAACATATATTTTTTAACTAATTTTGCATCGTTAAAATAAAACGACTTTAGTAAGAAAACTGTTATGGCAAAATTTGAATTGAAACTACCAAAAATGGGCGAAAGTGTTGCAGAGGCTACACTTACTAACTGGCTTAAAGAAGTGGGAGATACCATTGAAGAAGATGAAGCGGTGTTAGAAATTGCAACAGATAAGGTAGATAGTGAGGTTCCAAGTGAGGTAAATGGCGTTTTGATTGAAAAGCTATTTGATGTAGATGATGTTGTTCAAGTAGGGCAAACCATAGCGGTTATTGAAATTGAAGGAAAAGATTCGATTCAAGAATCAAGTACTAGTACTAAAGAGTCAATTTCAACTTCAACAGCTGAAGTTGTTGCAAAAGTTGAAGCTACTATTGAAGAAGCTCAAACTGCTGTTCAAAGTTCAGATACTAGATTTTATTCGCCACTAGTAAAAAATATAGCAGCTACCGAAAAGGTTTCTCAACAAGAATTAGACAGTATTTCAGGTTCTGGTAAAGAGGGAAGAGTTACTAAAAACGACATATTACAATATTTAGAAAATCGTACAAATCAGCCTGTAAAACAGAATATTACGTCGAGTACTTCAGCAAAAGCTAAGGCAGTAAAAACTTCAACACCGGTTTCGGTAAATGGAGGTGATGAAATTATTGAAATGTCTCGTATGGGTAAACTAATTGCTCATCATATGGTAGAAAGTGTACAGACTGCTGCGCACGTTCAATCTTTTATTGAGGCAGATGTTACCAATATCTGGAATTGGCGTAAGAAAGTTAAAGATAGTTTTGCAAAAAGAGAAGGAGAGAACCTTACGTTTACTCCGATATTTTTAGAAGCCGTAGCCAAAGCGTTAAGAGATTTTCCGATGATGAATATTTCGATAGATGGCGATAAAATTATTAAACGTAAAAATGTTAATTTGGGAATGGCCGCTGCCTTACCAGATGGAAATTTAATTGTTCCAGTAATAAAAAATGCGGATCAACTAAATTTAGTTGGAATGACAAAAGCGGTAAACGATCTTGCAGGAAGAGCTCGTGCAGGGAAGTTAAAACCAGATGATATTCAAGGAGGGACATATACCGTAACCAATGTTGGTACTTTTGGTAGTATTATGGGAACTCCAATCATTAATCAGCCACAGGTTGGGATCCTAGCTTTAGGAGCTATAAGAAAAGTTCCTGCTGTAATTGAAACACCAGATGGAGACTTTATAGGGATTCGCTATAAAATGTTTTTATCCCATTCTTACGACCATAGAGTGGTAAACGGAGCTTTGGGAGGACAATTTGTAAAAGCGGTTGCAGATTACCTAGAAGCTTGGGATAGCAATAGAGAGGTTTAATGATTTAAACCTTTAAAAAAAAAATACTAACATTTTTATAATGGAATTAATATTAAATAAGCCAATTTGTTTTTTCGATCTTGAAACTACAGGTATTAATGTTACTAATGACAGAATTGTTGAAATTTCAATTCTGAAAGTTTTTCCCAACGGAAATAAAGAGAGTTATACCTGGCGTGTAAATCCTGAGATGAAAATTCCAGCAAATACAACAGCAATTCACGGAATCACGGATGAAATGGTTGCTAACGAGCCTACTTTTAAAGAACTTTCGCGCAAGATTAATGACTTGATAAAGGATAGTGATTTAGGTGGTTTTAATTCAAATAGATTCGATATTCCCTTGCTTGCGGAAGAATTATTGAGAGCTGAAATCGATTTCGATTTAAAGAAAAACTTAGCGGTAGATGTACAGACCATTTTTCATAAAATGGAAAAAAGAACCTTAGAGGCTGCTTATAAATTCTACTGTGATAAAGATTTAACAAATGCCCATAGTGCTGAGGCAGATACTTTGGCTACTTACGAGGTGTTAAAAGCTCAGTTAGATAAATACGAAGATTTAGAAAACGATATTAATTTTCTTTCTAGTTTTAGTTCGCATCAAAATTTTGCAGATTTTGCTGGATTTGTTGGGTATAATAAAGATGGTCAAGAAATAATTGCATTTGGAAAACACAAAGGCAAAGTTATTGAAGACTTATTTAAAACGGAACCAGGTTATTTTAGTTGGATTCAAAATGCAGACTTCCCTAAATATACTAAGAAGGTATTACGAGATCTGAAGGTGAGAATAAATAATAAAGATGCTGGACCGATAACAAATGAAGGACTAGATTTATTAAAGCAAAAATTTAATAATAAATGAAACGAGCATGTTAAAATTTTCACACGTAAGGAATGACTAATAGCGAACAGCATTTGACCGATTTAATAAAATAATAAAGACACATGAAAATCATATGCGTAGGTAGAAACTATGCTGAACATATTGAGGAACTTAATAATGCTACTCCTAAAGATCCTGTTTTATTTTTAAAACCAGACACTGCTATAGTTTTAAAAAAACAACCCTTCTTTATTCCTGAGTTTTCAAACAATGTGCATCACGAAGTCGAAATATTGATTAAAATTAATCGAATCGGGAAGCACATCGATAAAAAATTTGCTCATAAATATTATGACGAAATTGGCTTGGGTATAGATTTTACAGCAAGAGATCTTCAGTCACAATTAAAAGAAAAGGGATTGCCTTGGGAAAAATCTAAGGGTTTTGATGGTTCTGCTGTTATTGGAAAGTTTCTTCCAAAAACCACTTTTAAAGATATTAATGACATTAGTTTTAGATTAGAAAAGAACGATAAACTACAACAAGAAGGAAATACTTCACTAATGTTGTGGAAAATTGATGAGTTAATCGAATATATTTCAAAATATTTTACTTTAAAGATAGGAGATGTTATATTTACAGGCACGCCTTCGGGAGTTGCCAAAATCATCCCCAATGATACCTTGACAGGTTTCATTGAAAACACGCAACTGTTTTCCATAAAAGTAAAATAAATGAGTAAAAACTATTCCATTGAAAACCTAAGAGAAATCGCCGGAGGCGATGAAGAATTTATTGTAATTATTGCAAAAACCTTTTTAGAAGAAATTCCGCCAGATTTAAAAGCGATGGAGGAGGCTGTGATTAATAACAATAGAGAGTTAGCCTATCAATTCGCTCATAAAATGAAACCAAATTTAGAAATGTTTGGTTTAAATTTAGGTAAGGATATCACAACCTTAGAATCTTGGACAAAATCTTTAAAGAGTCAATCTGCAATAAATACTAATATCGAGAATATTACTACGAAACTTCACGCTGTTTTTGATGAATTAAAAAAAGATTTTAATTTATAGATGTTAGCTGAAATTATCACTATAGGCGATGAGATTTTAATTGGTCAAATTGTTGACACGAATTCTGCATACATTTCAAAAGAACTCAATAAAATAGGAGTTCAGGTTTATCAATTAACATCTATACAAGACGATGAAGTTCATATTTTGCAGGCACTGAATGATGCTGCGAAAAGAGTGGATGTTGTTATTGTTACAGGAGGATTAGGTCCTACAAAAGATGATATTACCAAACAAACCTTTTGTAATTTTTTGGGGGATATATTGGTTGAGGATAAAGAAGTCTTAACCCATGTAAAAGCGCTCTATAAAAAATTCACAAACCATCCCTTATTACCAGAAAGTCTAAATCAAGCTTTAGTTCCATCAACAGCAACAGTACTAAAGAATAATTTTGGATCGGCACCTGGTATGTGGATGGAGAAGGACGATACGGTTTTTATTTCATTACCAGGAGTGCCTTATGAAATGAAACGATTGATTGAGTCTGAAGTATTGCCAAGAATAGTTAAAAGATTTGATTGCCCGTTTATTTATCATAAGACCTTATTAACTTATGGTATGGGCGAAAGTGAGATTGTAAATATTATTCATAAATGGGAGGAAAAATTACCTGAGGCTATAAAATTGGCTTATTTGCCATCTTTTGGAAGAGTAAGGTTACGGTTGTCTTCTAAAGGAAAAGAGGAGAAAAGTGTTGTAGCAGCAGTAGATTTAGAAATGAAGACCTTACATGGTCTTCTAAATGAGATTGCAATTGGATATGAAGATGAAACTACGATTGTACAACGAATAGCAACTTTATTTATTCAAAAGGAAAAAACTTTAAGTTTGACTGAAAGTTGTACCGGCGGAGCAATAGCAGAACAAATCACATCATTAGCAGGAATTTCAGCATTTTTTAGAGGAAGTACAATACCTTATGCATCAGATGCCAAAGTAGCTGTTTTAGGAGTTGATGAACAATTAATTAATGACCATACTGTAGTAAGTAAGGAAGTAGCTGAAGCGATGGCAATCCAATCTAATAAATTATTTAAAACTGATTATGCAATTTCAACAACGGGTATTGCAGGACCTACAAAGGGAGATGCCGTAGATGAGGTTGGAACTGTTTTTATTGCTATTGCTAGTCCGAAAGGTGTTTTTTCAGAAAAATTTAATTTCGGAAAACCTCGAGAAAGAGTAATTTCGAAATCAACAAACAAGGCTTTAGAAATGCTTCTGAAAGAAATTTTAAAAAACTAATATTCTTTTGTTGTGCAGCAAAAGAAATTTCCTTAAATTTGCACCCTGTAAAAATAATTAAAAGATTTTATTAATGTCTAGAGTATGTGAACTTACTGGAAAGAGAGCTTTGTTTGGAAACAATGTTTCTCACGCTTTGAATAGAACCAGACGAAGGTTTGATGTAAACCTAATTAAAAAACGTTTTTATCTTCCTGAAGAAGATAAGTGGATTACTATTAAAGTTGCTGCTTCGGTATTAAAAACAATAAATAAAAAAGGGATTACTGCAGTTGTTAAAGAAGCTCGTGAAAAGGGCTATTTAAAAAAATAATTGCATTAACAATATAAAAGTCTACTATAATGGCTAAAAAAGGAAATAGAGTTCAAGTAATTTTAGAGTGTACAGAACATAAAAATTCTGGTAAGCCAGGAACTTCACGATATATTACTACAAAAAACAAAAAGAATACTCCAGATCGTATGGAGATCAAGAAATTCAACCCAATTCTTAAAAAGATGACGGTTCATAAGGAGATAAAATAAAAAGATATGGCAAAGAAATCGATAGCATCGTTACAAACAGGATCTAAGCGTTTAACTAAAGCAATCAAAATGGTTAAATCGGAAAAATCCGGAGCATATACTTTTGTAGAGTCTATTATGGCTCCAGATCAAGTAAGCGGTTGGTTAAGCAAAAAATAATCAATTTATATATATAGTTAAAAAGCCACTTTTTATTAAAAGTGGCTTTTTCTATTTTCTAAACTTTATACACCAAAACTATTGTGAAGGTGTATCTTTGTAGGCTAAAATAAAAACCATATAGATGAGTTTTTTTAAAAAAATATTTTCAAAAGAGAAAAAAGAAACCTTAGATAAAGGACTGGAAAAAACGAAAGTTTCTTTTTTTGATAAGTTAAGTAAGGCTGTTGCAGGTAAGAGTAAAGTAGATGCAGAAGTACTTGATAACCTAGAAGAAGTATTGGTAAGTAGTGATGTTGGTGTGGATACTACACTTAAAATTATTGATCGAATAGAAGAACGAGTTGCTAAAGATAAATATCTGGGAACAGATGAATTAAACAAAATTCTTCGTGAAGAAATTGCAAGCTTACTAAGTGAAACTAATACAGGTGAGGCAACAGAGTTTGATATTCCTAAACAAAACACTCCATATGTAATAATGGTAGTTGGAGTTAATGGGGTAGGTAAAACGACTACTATTGGTAAATTAGCACATCATTTTAAGAAGGCAGGTAAAAAAGTAGTTCTAGGAGCAGCAGATACATTTCGTGCAGCAGCTATAGATCAACTTCAAGTTTGGGCAGATCGTACCGATGTTCCTATTGTAAAACAAAGTATGGGTAGTGATCCCGCAAGTGTTGCTTTCGATACCCTAGAAAGTGCTATAACTCAAAACGCCGATGTGGTGATTATAGATACCGCAGGGAGACTTCATAATAAGGTGAATTTAATGAACGAGCTCACCAAGGTAAAAAGAGTAATGCAAAAAGTAATACCTAATACCCCCAACGAAGTATTGTTAGTGCTAGACGGTTCAACAGGGCAAAATGCCTTTGAGCAAGCAAAACAGTTTACTGCAGCAACCGAAGTAACTTCATTAGCCGTTACCAAACTAGATGGCACTGCAAAAGGTGGTGTTGTTATAGGTATAAGTGATCAATTTAAAATTCCTGTTAAATATATTGGTGTCGGCGAAGGCATTGAAGATTTACAGGTATTTAATAAAATAGAATTTGTAGATTCATTCTTTAAATAATGCGAACTAAAACACTCAAAAAAAATAAGATCAACGTAGTAACTCTTGGTTGTTCAAAAAACGTTTACGATAGTGAAGTGCTGATGGGACAACTTCGTGCAAACGATAAAGATGTCGTACATGAAGAAGAGGGTAATATTGTAGTAATTAATACCTGTGGTTTTATTGCAAATGCGAAAGAGGAAAGTATTAATACTATCCTAGAATACGTAAAGAAAAAAGAAGAGGGAATTGTAGATAAAGTTTTTGTTACAGGATGCCTTTCTGAAAGGTATAAACCCGATTTGCAAAAAGAAATTCCCAGTGTAGATCAATATTTTGGAACTACAGAGCTTCCAGGATTATTAAAAGCTTTAGAAGCAAATTATAAGCATGAATTAATTGGGGAACGATTAACTACCACTCCAAAAAATTATGCCTATTTAAAAATTGCTGAAGGTTGTGATCGACCTTGTTCTTTTTGTGCGATTCCTATAATGAGAGGGAAACACAAAAGTACTCCTATTGAAGAATTGGTAATTGAAGCTGAAAAATTAGCAGCAAATGGGGTTAAAGAATTGATTCTTATCGCACAGGATTTAACCTATTACGGACTGGACATTTACAAAAAAAGAAATTTAGCCGAACTTCTTAAAGAATTGATTAAGGTAGAAGGTGTTGAATGGATTCGACTACATTACGCATATCCAACTGGCTTCCCGTTGGATGTTTTAGAAGTTATGAGGAATGAGCCTAAAGTGTGTAATTATATCGATATTCCATTACAGCATATTTCAGATTCTATTTTAAAATCAATGCGACGTGGTGCTGGAAAAGAAAAAACGAATAAACTCCTTAAGGATTTTAGAGAGAGAGTACCCAATATGACCATAAGAACTACGTTAATTGTGGGCTATCCTGGGGAAACCGAAGAAAACTTTCAAGAATTAAAAGAATGGGTAACGGCACAGCGTTTTGAACGTTTAGGATGTTTTACCTACTCTCACGAAGAAAACACCCATGCTTATAGTCTTGTAGACGATGTGCCTGAAGAGGTGAAAATGCAACGTGCCAATGAGATAATGGAGATTCAATCTCAAATTTCTTGGGAATTAAATCAAGAAAAAATAGGGAAGGAGTTTAAGGTTGTCATTGATCGTAAAGAAGGTAGTTATTTTGTTGGTAGAACTCAATTTGATAGCCCAGATGTAGATAACGAAGTTTTGATCAATGCAGAAAAGGGATATATTCGAACAGGGGACTTTGTAAATGTAATAATTACAGGAGCAGAAGACTTTGATTTGTATGCAAAGGTTATGTAATGTTTTTCTAGTTTGATAGGCCCAATATCTTAAAAAGTAACCTCCATTTCTTATTATTAAAGTTTAAATATTATTTATATTAGACTTTTATAGAATGAATACTTTTTAATGGCTAAATCTTTACTTTTCATACCCGATATTTCCGGTTTTACCCAATTTGTAAAAACTACAGAGATAGAACATAGTCTGCATGTTATTGCAGAACTGTTAGAAGTACTTATTGATGCCAATACCCTAAACCTTGAATTGGCAGAAATAGAAGGGGATGCTTTGTTTTTTTACAAAGAAAATATACAGCTAACACAACAAACTCTTTTAGAACAAATAGAGGCTATGTATACTGCATTCTATAGCCATCTAAAACTTTTAGAAAAAAACAGAATCTGTACCTGTAATGCCTGTGCTACTGCGCCAAAACTGCAATTAAAAATTATTGCTCATGCAGGTAACCTTCAATTCATTGCTGTAAAAGGAAATCGTAAACCCTTCGGGAGTGCTGTAATTGAAGTGCATAGATTATTGAAAAATTCCGTTCCTAATGATAATTATGTATTGATAAGTTCCGAATTGGAAAATGAAATTGGAAAACTCTTAAATAATAAGAAGGAATTATTAAGTTTTCAATCGGGAAGTGATTCTTACGATTCTATAGAAATTAAATATCAGTATGCTGTTTTGGAAACCACAAAGTTGAAGTTAAAGCCCTTTGAAGATCCTAAATTTATTTCTTTTAATAGGCCTTCAGATATTACTTTTAAAAAGAGCTTTAATGTTTCCGCAGATGTTTTGTTAGAACAGATTACCAATTATAAAAATCGCCATAATTGGGCAGAAGGTGTTGATGAATTTATTTATAATGAACATGAAGTTACAAGACTAGGAACAGAACATGTGTGTGTAATCAATGGAAAGCAATTAAAGTTTAAGACGATTACTAAAAAAGGGAAGCCGAATCAAATTATTTACGGTGAATTAACTAAAATTCCATTTCTTATTGACGAGTTATACCAGTTTTTTATCATCACCCCAGAAACTAATAATTCTTGCTTATTAGATTTAGAAGTTTATTGGAAGGTAAAGTCTCCAATTAAAAAAATGATAATTGCTTTATTTGTTAAAAAACAAATACTTAAAAATAATACCATCGCAATGGAGAATTTATACCGTTATTTAAGCGATAATAAATAGATTAATTATTTGATACCTCTAAATGCAAACCCGATGAGAACTTCTGTTTTACCTTTTTTGTTTATTATACTGCTAATTTCCTGTAAATCGGATATAAAAAAACCAATGGAAAGCCTTTCAGATAAAAACAAAAAGGTTGTTCAAGAATTGTCTAACCCCACATTAATCAATAGTTCTTTACCTAAACTTTTTAGTAATGGAGAACAACTATATATGTCATGGGTAGAAAGACAGGATACGGTGACTACTTTAAAATATGCGTTTTTCAAAAATAATAGTTGGAGTATTCCTGAAGAAATAACATCGGGTACCGATTGGTTTGTGAATTGGGCGGATTATCCTGCTATAGCTGAAAATAATGGGAATGTATTGACTAATGTTCTTCAGAAATCAGCGAATGGTACTTATACCTATGATGTAAAACTTAATTTTTATTCCAAAGAAAATAAAAGTTGGAAAAATAATATTTTATTAAACCTTGATGGGACCCAAAGTGAACATGGCTTTGTATCTATGTTGCCTTATAAGGAAGATTCTTTTTTTGTGACCTGGTTGGACGGAAGAACAACGGTAGATGTTCCTAAAGGTAAAGAACAAATGACCTTAAGAGGAGCAGTTGTTACCAGTGATGGTGAAATAAAACAAGATATTTTATTAGATGATCGAGTTTGTGATTGCTGTAATACTGCTGCAACAATGACATCTAATGGTCCAGTTGTAGTATATAGAGATCGTTCGCAAGAAGAAATAAGAGACATAGGAATTGTACGTTGGGAGGACGGTCAATGGACGCAACCACAAATTGTAATTGAAGATAGTTGGCATATCCCAGGTTGTCCTGTTAATGGCCCTGAAATAGATGCCCTAGGATCAAATTTGGCTATGGCATGGTTTACAGCAGCTAATGATAATCCGAGAGTACAGATTGCCTTTTCAGAGGATAGTGGAAAAACATTTGGGCTTCCTTATAGAATTGATAACGGAAATGCAATTGGTAGAGTGGATGTAGTCATGTTAAATGACAATTCTGTAGCAGTTTTATGGATGGAGCCTAGTGGAGTCGATACGGTAATTCAATTGGCGAAAGTTACTACTAGCGGGGCAATAAGTGATCCTATCACAATTTCGAAAACAAGATCTGAGCGATCTTCTGGATTTCCGCAATTGGAAGTTGTAGAAGATAAAGTATACGTAGCTTGGACTTCCTTGGAGAATGAAGAACCTAAAATTAAAGTCGTCTCTGTTATAATAAAGGATTTATAAATTTAATATTTTGAAAACACTACTTATTATCGGCCATACTTTTCCTGAGCCAACTACAACGGCAGCAGGAACAAGAATGATGCAGGTTATTTCCTTATTCAAAGATCAAAATTTTGAAATTACCTTTGCGAGTACTGCATTGCTTTCTGAAAAATCTGTAGCACTTTCAAAACTAGGAATTAACACCATACCAATAAAGCTGAATGATGCTAGTTTTGATGAATTTATAGCTGACTTAAACCCTTCAACAGTACTTTTTGATCGATATATAACCGAAGAACAATTTGGTTGGAGAGTTTCTGAAACCTGTCCTGAGGCTTTGAGAATATTAGATACTGAAGATTTGCATTTTCTAAGAAAAGCTAGAGAAGCAGCAGTTAAAAAGGGAATCCCTGTAAAAGATGCCGATTTGTATTCTGATGTCGCAAAACGTGAAATTGCTAGTATTTATCGCTGTGATTTATCGTTAATTATTTCTGAATTTGAAATGGAATTACTTGAAAACACGTTTACTATTTCTAAAAGTATTTTGCATTATTTGCCATTTCTTGTAAATAGATTATCTGCAAATGAAACAGAATCACTTCCTTCTTTTCAAGAAAGAAACCATTTTATTACCATTGGAAACTTATTGCATGCGCCTAATGTAGATTCGGTTTTATATTTGAAAAAAGAAATTTGGCCAGAAATACGTAAACAACTTCCAAAAGCAGAACTCCATATTTACGGAGCCTATGCTCCCCAAAGAATACAAGAAATGCATGATGCTAAAAGTGGTTTTTTAATAAAGGGTTGGGCTAATGAGGTTTCAGAAGTAATGAGTAATGCAAAAGTCTGTTTGGCACCTTTGCGATTTGGAGCAGGCTTAAAAGGGAAATTAATAGATGCGATGATTTATGGCACTCCTAGTGTAACTACTGCTATAGGGGCAGAGGGTGTGTATGGAGAATCCCCTACAACTGGTAATGTTTTTGATACTATTAATGATTTTATAGCTTCTTCGGTTGAATTGTATACCCATAAAGAGAAATGGAATCAGGAACAACGTAGAGGCTTCGATGTTATAGATATTCGTTTCCGTAAAGCGCTTTTTACTAAAGATTTTAATATTAAAATTTCTCAGCTTCTGAAAAATAAAATACAGCATCGAAAAGATAATTTCATTGGACAAATCTTACAACATCACACTCTAAAAAGCACCAAGTATTTAAGTAAGTGGATTGAGGAGAAAAATAAATAGAGACATAAACTTCAAAAAAATATGCGCAAATCTAAAAAAGCTTTTATTATTGTTTTTGTACTCCTTAATATTTATGGTTTACTTTGTGGCGTGATATATTTTTTTCAGGAAAATCTTATTTTTTTACCTACGATACTTTCCCAAGAACATTCTTTTGAAATGGAATTTCCATTTGAAGAAATAACTTTAAATTCTTCAGATGGAGCCAAACTTAATGGGCTTCATTTTAAGGTAGAAAACTCTAAAGGTGTAATTCTATACTATCATGGAAATGCAGGTAATTTACAGCAATGGGGACGATTAACAGCGTTTTTTATGGAAATGGATTATTCTGTGATTGTTATGGACTATCGGGGTTATGGTAAAAGTTCGGGTAAAAAATCGATGGAGAAACTATATGCAGATGCTCAATTGTGGTACGATTATACAGAAGAACATTATCCAAAAAATGAAATTACGGTGTATGGAAGGAGTTTAGGGACCACTTTTGCAACCTATGTAGCATCACAAAACCATGCAAAAAATCTCGTGTTAGAATCTCCTTTTTATAGTATGGAAGAACTAGCAAAATCTAAATTTCCAATTTTACCTATTAAATTATTATTGCATTATAAATTTCCAACTTATCAATACATTAATCAAGTAAATTGCCCCATCACCTTTTACCATGGAACAAAGGATGAGGTGGTAGATTATCAACAAGGAAAGCGCTTGTTTAATAGTATAGAAAAAGAAAATAAGACATTAGTTACCATTCCAAAAGGAGGGCATAATGATTTGGTGTCTTTTAAAGAATATTCAAATACGATAGAAGAAGTATTAACAGTTAATTAATCCCTGTTTTTTTCTTGGATTTGCCGAACTATTGAAGCTGCTACGTTTCTTGGCATGATACGAGGAAGTTTAGATAAAAACTTATTAATTCTGCCTGGTACGACTACCGTTTTTCCTTTTAGCATCGCTTTATAGCCATAAGCAGCTACTTGCTTTGGACAAGCAATATTAAACCCGATTTTATTTTCACTTGTGTCTTGTGAAACCACATTCTGAAAAGAAGTTTTTGTTTGTCCAGGGCATAATACGGTTACGGTTACTCCAGTTCCTTTTAATTCATTTGCAATAGCTTCAGAAAAGGAAAGAATATACGCTTTAGAAGCATAATAAATAGCCATTAATGGGCCAGGTTGAAAAGCGGCTAAGGATGACATATTCAGGATTTTTCCATTTCCTCGATCTGTCATTCCAGTTAATAGCAACTTCGTTAAATGAGTAGTAGCCATGATATGTAAATTTAACATAGCAGATTCTCGTTGCCAATCAGTATTGGCAAAGGTCCCAAATATTCCAAAACCAGCGTTATTGATTAAAACATCAATAGGCGTGTCTTTTATTTCATTAAATATCTCATCTGCAATATTTGCAATACTCAGATCTTTCACCAAAATAGTTACGTCTGAATTGAACTTATCTTGTAATTCTTTTTTAGTTTTCTCTAATTTAATAGTATCGATATCTATTAGAATTAGATTATAAGAATCTTTTGCTAGTAATAGTGCAAATTCATAACCTAAACCTGAAGCTCCTCCAGTGACTAAAGCTGTTTTAACAGACATAATGATAGATGATTGATTTTAGATTTGCAAGATAATTCAATTTTAACAGAAGGTATTATACCTTGAGATTATATTTTATCAAATGAGTTTAACGTTCTTGCCCCCGAGACAGGTAACAACCCTACACTTGATAAACGAAATGTAAAATGTAAAGAAATTAACCTTCCATTTTGTCTGAAAGTTCAAACCACCGTTCGGTTTTATTTTCAAGTTTTTGTATCAGTTCTTGTAAAAATAAAGACTGTTTTTGTATTTCTTTTGGATCCCAAGATTCGGTAGTAAATTTAGTTTCTAAGGATTCTTTTTCTCGTTCTAGTATAGCTATATCACGCTCTAACCTTGCGTGTTCTTTTTGTTCCTTATAGCTTAGTTTAGATTTGCTGTCTTTCGATTTCCAATTGCTTTTTGTGGTAGAATTCTCTTCTAGGTTGATTTTCTTTTCTACGGTTTTGCTGTCTTCATAACTTCTGAAATCCGAATAATTACCAGGAAAATCATCTACCACACAATCTCCTCGAAACACAAAAAGATGATCCACAATTTTATCCATAAAGTATCGATCATGAGAAACAACTAAGAGGCATCCCGGAAAATCCAATAGAAAGTTTTCCAGAACATTTAGGGTAACAATGTCTAAATCGTTGGTAGGTTCATCCAGAATTAAAAAATTAGGATTTCTAATTAAGATGGTACATAAATATAAACGTTTACGTTCACCACCACTTAATTTCTCTACAAAATCATATTGTTTCTTTCTATCGAATAAAAACCGTTCTAATAATTGTTGTGCAGAAATTTGTTTCCCTTTTTTTAGTGGAATATAATCTCCATACTCTCTAACCACTTCAATTACTTTTTGGCCTTCTTTAATGTTAATCCCTTTTTGAGTGTAATAACCAAATTTAACTGTATCTCCAATAACGACTTTTCCAGCATCAGGAATAATACTGCCAGTAATCATATTAAGAAGGGTCGATTTTCCTGTTCCGTTTTTACCAATAATCCCTAAGCGTTCCCCTCGTAAAAAATTATAGTCAAATTTATCCAGTAGTTTTTTATCTTCAAATGATTTTGAAATGGAATGCAACTCAACCACTTTAGTTCCCAACCGTTCCATGTTTAATTCCAATTGTACTTCATGGTCGTTTCTGCGTTGA
>MAAC01009815.1_pt1 | contig 25148 bp, 25 predicted proteins | sample 1115981 | NCBI WGS metagenome assembly MAAC01 (sample SAMN04961126, study PRJNA320927) | seawater metagenome | isolation source: sample BD02T64 sea water enriched with oil for 64 days | place: USA:Gulf of Mexico | collected 2013-07-27
CTCAAGGGTAAGAACCCGAGCAAGGGCGGGGGTAAAACGCCCTTTTGCGATATTAGCCCCGAGTTTCTGGTGGATGTCGATGAGAATGACGACGGCAGTGTCGATCTCGTCGATCAGTTTATCTTTACCATCAGCTGTCTCGATGTACCCGAAACCGATGTCGATGAATCCCTGAACTGTCCCCTGAGTCGCATTATCTGGGACGTCGATGAAAACAATACCAGTGCCAAAGCCAAGGCCCAGGTCTTTGTCAGTCATACGGATAGAGACAGAATTAAGGGCGGAAAAATCACCGGGCGCAGTAAATAAACATCTCCATGTGGTGTCTAGCCCCCTATTTATCCGTGGCGATGGTCATGGATAAATAGGGGATGTACTCGGGTGCCTTATCCTAACTGCTTGCTAAGCAGCTCAGCTCAGCTCGCAACTTCTGCATCGAGTATTTTTCTTCGACAAACTCTCATTCGATACTTTAATTCCAGGCTATCCATTCGTTATTACCGAATCAGTCGCACCACGTCGTCGCCTGGTTTATTCAGTCAATCGGCCACGGTAAATTGCTGCAGGTGGGCCCGGTATTGATCCTGAGCCTGAAACACGATGCCCTTTATTAGGCAGGCGTTGCGCAGGGCACACGGGGGCTGGCGGGGCAGTCCCGCCCTTTAAGCGTGGCCAGTTTATCGGTATTAAAGCCAGACAGACTCGGGCCAGATGGTTCTAGCCCGAGCCTAGCTTGCTAATAGTTCTTATTTAAAGACAGCGGCGATGCCTTTGGTGCATTTTTCGGAGACAGTTTCGGTGCTTTCTTTGAGACATTCCAGCACCCGGCCCTCACCCATTTCAACCATGGCACAGTTTGAAAGTATGTCATCGCGGCAAACATTACCCAGGTAATTCATGGTCGATACAGCGACTTTAAGTTCCTGCGAGGCCGAGTACAGGGTATGGCTACACCAGCCCGAAAGTTTATCTTCATGGGCGTAAAAACAGGCGAGAAGCCGCCCCTGCCCGGGGGTAACCTGGCTGCAATATGTTTCTTTTTCCGCGGCACAACCCTCTAAGACCTTCTCTTTTAGATCTTCCTGGGCGAATGCCGTGCCTACAGATAATGCGAAAAATGCGAGGGTGGCTGTTAATAATAGTTTTCTAAGTTCCATTAATTGTTGCTCCATGTTGTGCAGATAAGTCGTGCAGTGAAATTGTAAAAAGAATTGTGTGACAGAAATCTTTGATTATCAACAATCCTGGTTTTTTACTCCGGGCAAAGCCGGCTTGCGAGTGAGTATTGCGGACCTTAGTGAATACCGTGTTTATACTTGATACTAGGACTCAATATACAGGGCCCTGGCTGTAGTCATTAACAGAGCCGAGGGTCAGTGAACGGTGCTGTAACTCACTGTCGAATTAATTCAACAACGGGAATGATGCGCTCCGTGCGCTTTTCATAGCTCGCAAATACCGGCAGGTTTTCGCAGACGATGCGAAATAGGCGGTCCCTATCATCACCTGTGGTGACGACGGCCCGAGCCGCAAAGCTTTCGCCGTCTTTTTCGATCAGCACATCCGGGCAATGGAGCAGGTTGTGATACCAGGGTGGGTTGCGCGGTGCGCCTCCCATCGAGGCAATAATAACGAGCCGGCCATCGATCTCCTGGCAGGCCAATGGCAGGGTGCGTTTTTTACCGGTTTTGGCGCCGGTGGTGGTGATGATTAGTGCGGGCACGCCTTCGAGCTCGCCGGGTATTTTGCCCTTATTGTTGCGCAGTGCCTCCATAACAGAGTCGTTGACCGTTTTGGTGTGTGAACTGGCCATATCCCACTCGGTGGTGCCCGGGCCGCCGGGGGCACTTATTTCGAGGGCCAATTTACCAATATCGGCCATGGTTAATTCTTTATCTGTTCCCGACATGGTGTCAGCTCCTGAGTCGATTTATTTTGTATTACAGGCTCTATTAGCGCCTTTATCGTAGTGTTTAAAAGTAGCTAATGGCAGCGGTTTTTTCAAAAGGTGAATGTTTTTTTCATGCGTCCGGTTTTAGCCCCAGGCGTCGGCGCACCTTGATAAAGCCGAGCAGGCCTATGGCCGCGAGCGCCGGGCCGATCAGCAGTAACACGCTGGGCAGTAATAAATTCATCAGTGTTTCGTCGATCAGAGCATGTGAGGGCTGGTTCGGTAAATAGCTCAGTTGAACTGTTTCGCCGATAGCATAGGCGGCGGGGTGTTGACCAGTGCGGTGGATAAAGCGCACCACCTCGCCACTCGCGGTGGTAAATTCGACCTCCGGCCGATAGGGCGAACGGCCACTGCTGGTACTGGTGCCGCTGTGCAGGGCAATTACCTCGCCATGGCTGGTGTGGCCGTGGAGCCAGAGTTCCACCTGCAGCTTCGCCACGAAAACCCCGGTAGTTGTTAGCCCCAGGCCAATAATGGCAAGCAGTGGTAAAACCTTTAACAGCGAACCATCCTGGGCGCGGCGGATAGCGGAATTTGGGCCTTGTTGATCCATGGGCATTGTTCCTTTTATTGAATTACTGATACCTGATGGCCCAGGTTTGGCTCTAGGTACTATTGGCCCCGGGCAGGGCATCACCGACATCTATCCAAATTTGCTTGGCACAGGCCATTAATTCGCCAGCGGTATTGTGAATGGCTACCCCCATAAAACGCTTGCGGCCGCTGTTGGGCGAAATTTTCCAGCTGCTGACAATATAGTCTTCGTCGGGCACAAGGGGCGTTTTAATACTGCCGCTGCAGGTGCCGAGTAGTTGCAGCCCGGCATCGGGTTCGGCGGCTTTAATGGCGTAGGCCCCGGGGCAGTCGAGGGCTGACCAGACATAAATATTATCGATGTGGCTCTCGCCCTTACCTTCGCTATGGCAGAGATTGGCAGTGGGGCGCCACAGGGCGGCGACGATGTTTTGCTCGGTTTGTGTGCGCCAGTCAAGGCCGGAGTCTGGCGCTATCAGTTCTTCTACAGCGCCACAAAAAACCAGTAGACCATTTTCAGTCGTCCGGGTTGGGCTGCACACATAGCAGCCCTTCGGAGCGGAGGAGTGGATGAAATCAAAGCGCTGGCTGGCGGCGCGGGCGCTTTCGACATTGGGTGGTAAGGGAATGGTGAGTTCGAGTTGAATACGGCGCGCACTGCCGAGGTGTTTATCGTCGAGATAAACGCCGATGCCCTTGTTGGTATCTTTTACCTGTAGCGGCGTCTCCACGGGGAAGGCCGCGTTAATGCGGATCTCGGCATCGCCCTCAATGAAACTCGCCAGCAGGCCACTGATATAGCCGCCATTGCCGCAATTAACCGGCCCATTATAGACGCTGTCGATGGATATTGGGGCTCGTGATGAACGTGGCTGTGACATTCGCTGCTCGCTATTATTAGTTGTTGTAGTGTTTTGTACCTTGGGCTGATTTTAAAGGTGGTAATGGCAAAGATAAACGCTTTGGCATAATCTCAGGCTTAAAAATAGCAGAATAAAAAACAACAGGGCGTGATAATTGAGATGCGCAACAAGAATAACCCCGAAGATATAGAGCTCGAAGCCATCGCCGCCCACGAGGCGGGCCACGTTGTGCTGGCTCATTACTACGGGCGCAAGGTCTTCGGTGCCTATTTGCAAACTCAGCCCCTCAGCCACCGTGCTCGGGGCGAACGCAGCCATGTGCGTTTTGCGCTGACCCCCCATATTCAGGAGATCCATCTCGATCTCAGCAAGCTTGAGCAACGCTGGCCCCTGGCGGTGCGTGAAACCCTGGTCACCACGCGCATCCGTTTGGCGGGACCGATGGCCCAGTCGATGTATCAGCAAATACCCTACCGAGATATAGCCGGTGGCGAGGATTATCGCGATGCCATTTCTGACTTATTACTGCTTGAGCGTTTGCGCTTGAGTCTGCCCCGGCCCCAGAGTTTGGATACCTCATACAAGCACAAAGACATTCTCGACACGCTGGCGGAGGATAATATCGGCCTGCTAAGTGATACGGTTTATGTCGGCTATTTACAGCTTGTTGCCCGGGGCCTGCTGGCGAAGCAGGAGCTAAGCGCCCAGCAGATTAACGAAATGCTGGCGGCCATGCCCCGCCATCAATGGCACCCTGAATAATCAGGTCTACCTGAAACCTTATCATCAAAACTATGGAAAGACCTTGTCGTAATTGGGTTAGAATAGGTCGGATAAAATTATCAGCGAAATTCTAATGACAATAAATGGAGAAAATTATGCGCTTTGATTCCTGGGTAGTGATGGTAACAGGTGCCGCTTCGGGCATTGGTTTAGGTACCTCAAAACGATTTATCGACGGCGGCGCCACGGTGATTGCGGTCGATATTAATAAAGATAACCTGGCTAGTGCGGCCCACGCCCTGGGTGAAAAATATATCGCCAAGGTCTGTGATATCTGCCAGGTGGAGAATATTAAAACCTTGATGGCCGAGGTCGAAAGCGAATTCGGTCGCCTCGACACACTGGTTAACAACGCGGCCTTCGCCAATTTTCAAAGCCCCGAAAATGTTGAAGAGGACAGTTACGACGCGGAGATGACCATCTTGGTTAAGGCGCCGATCTTCCTGGTTAAGCACGGTGCCAAATTACTGCGCGCGGCGGCCAATGGTTCGGTAATCAATATTGCCTCGGCGGCGGCGATTGTCTCCATCGACAACTACTGCCCCTATGGCGTTGGTAAGGCAGCTGTGCTGAAGTTCACCCAGGACAGTGTGATTAGCGTGCCGGGTATTCGTCACAATGTGGTGCTGCCGGGTTTAATTGACACACCCATTTTGCCCAACGTTTACGGTGACGAGGCCTCTGCGATGTTGAAAGAGGAATTCCCCAAACTCCTGCCCTGCAAGCGCGTTGGCCAGCCCGATGATATCGCCAAGGCGGTGTGCTTTTTGGCCTCCGACGATGCCGACTATGTTAACGGCACGACGATGCTGGTCGATGGTGGTATGTCGAAACTGAACCCCTTCAGTATGATGCAAAGCTAGCGTTAGCCCTTGTTGGCTTAAGTCAGTGTAAAAAAGGTGTCGATAGCTTCGGCACCTTTTTTTTGCCCGGGCAATTATACGCCTGCTATGGCTCTGCTACCGCCCCGGGTTTATGATGCGTACAGCAATTATTGACCGGGCTTGCTGGCGAAGCCTATGAACTTAAAAACTTAGGGGAAAAAAATGTCAGGAGTGTTAGAGGGAATTCGCGTGCTCGATTTTGGGCGCTACGTGGCCGGGCCGCACTGTGCCTCCTTGCTCGCCGATTTCGGTGCCGAGGTGATTCGCATTGAAAAAATCGACGGCAGTGAAGACCGCTACGTCGCACCGCTGACCGAAGAATACGGCGCCCACTATATTCACAATAACCGCAATAAGCTGGGCTTGACCCTCAATCCCACCAAGCCCGATGGCAAAGAGGTGACGCGACGCCTTATCGAGACCGCCGACGTCGTGGTGGTCAATATGCCCTATCACGCGCTGGCCGCGATGGGTCTCGACTACGACAGTCTGAAAGCGATTAAGCCCGATATTATTCTCACCACCTGCTCCGCCTTTGGCTCGAAAGGGCCGTTTGCGGAGAAGCTCGGTTTTGACGGTGTCGCTCAGGCGATGTCGGGCAATATGTATTTGACCGGTCAGCCCGGTGAACCGACGAAAAACTTCGGCCCCTATGTTGACTACAGCACCGGCATGCTCTGCGCTCTCGGTACCGTGTTGGCGCTTTATGAACGTAAGACCAGCGGTGTTGGCCAAATTGTCGAGGGCGCCTTACTGAATACGGCGATGACCATTACCAACCCTGTGGTGATAGAGCAGGCAGTGCTCGGACTCAATCGTGTGGCGACCGGCAGTCGTGCGCCCACCGGTGCTCCTGCTGATACCTTTCAAACCAAAGATAACTGGGTGATGGTGCAAAGCATCGGCAACCCGCTGTTTAAACGCTGGGTTGATTTAATGGGTGAACCCGAATGGCTGGATGACCCACGCTTTGCCGATGATAATTCTCGCGGTGCCAACGGTGCTGTTATTAGTGAGCGTATGGGGCGCTGGTGTGCCGAGCGCACGGCTCAAGAGGTGCTCGACCAGTTGGAAGCGGCGGGTATTCCCGGTGGCGAAGTACTCTCCCCCCAGCAATTGCTCGAGCACCCTCAGGTGAAAGGCGCTGGCATGTTGAAGGATGTGGCGATTCCCGGCATCGAAAAGCCAGTGCCGGTACTCGATACGGCAATATCGCTGTCGCGTACCCCCGGTGGTATTAAAACCCCGCCACCGGCACTGGGTGAGCATACCGATAGCCTCTTGAAATCATTGAATTACAGCGAAGAAGAAATTGCCGACCTGCGTAGTAAGCGGGTGGTTTAGTCTCTGCTCTTTGTGGTAATTGATTTTGGGAAAGAAAAGGATATTGTCTGCTCATGACCGTAGGAGGCACAACTGCATGGATGCAGGCGGTAGAGTAACGCATGGAGCGGTTACCGTGGGATGCCGACACCGACGACTGCATGGATGCAGGAGGTAGAGCGACGCAGGATGCCAAAGCCGAGCGTACAAGGACGTATTGACAGCGAGTCATGTGCAGGAAATATTCTTTACTCATGATTCGTGTGTATTTAAATAAATGTTGAAAATTAAACAGGAGAAAAAACATGGCTGAACTCGATGGCAAAGTAGCAGTAATTACCGGTGGTGCCAGCGGCATTGGCGAACGCGCCGTGCGCTTATTTATTGAAGAGGGCGCCCGCGTGGTGATCGCTGATATGCAGGTTGAGCGCGGCGAAGCCCTGTCTGCCGAGCTGGGCGATGCCGCCGTATTTGCCAAAGTTGAAGTACGTCAGGAAGCCGAAGTAAAAGCGGCGATAGATCTGGCTGTGTCCCAATGGGGCCGCCTCGACATCATCTTTAACAACGCCGGTTTTGGCGGCGTGATTGGCCCGGTGGAAGACACGCCGGCCGATGAATTCGACATGACCTACGACGTATTAGTACGCGGTGTATTCCTTGGCATGAAACACGCAGCACCCATTATGAAAAAGCAGGGCGGCGGCAGCATTATTAATACCGGCAGCATCGCTGGCTTGGCTTCAGGCTACAGCCCCCACGCCTATGCCGGTGCCAAAGCAGCGGTGATTCATATGACCAAATCTGTGGCGATGGAATTGGGCGAGCACCACATTCGCGTCAACGCCATTTGCCCGGGTTTTATTGCCACACCACTGGCCGCGAATACCGTGGGTCGCTCCGATGAGCTGATCAAAAAAGCCTTGCCCGCTTTTGGCAAAACCCAGGCCATCCCCCGCGCTGGCATCCCCGACGACATCGCGCAAATGGCTTGCTGGTTAGCGGGCGATCGTTCGACCTTTGTTACTGGTCAGGCGATGGTGGTTGACGGTGGTTTGATCGGCGGCTTGAAGTGGGAAGACCAGCCCGGTTTCCAGAAGGAATATCACCCGATTAAGGTCTATCGCCCTGAAGGGGAAGAGTGAGAAATTTTTAAATAAGGTCAGCGAGGCAATAGCATGGACTTTCAACTGGACGAAGAATTCCGTCTGCTCAACGAGACGGTGAATAAGTTCGTCGAGAATGAGCTGATGCCTCTGGAGGCCGCCGTGCTAGAGCGCGAAGCTCACGGCGGCAGCCATGAACTCACGGACGAGGAACTCGCCCCGCTGCACGACAAGTGTCGTGAGCTGGGTTTGTGGGGTCTCGATTGCCCGGCTGAAACCGGTGGTGCCGACCTGCCGGCGATTGCCCTGGTCGGTGTCAACGAGGCTCTGGGGCGCACCATTACGCCCTTTACCTTTCCCCCCGACTCGCCCAATTTGCACATGCTGTTGGCTACTGCGAACGAGCAGCAAAAGGAAAAATACCTCGAACCTTATGCGCGGGGTGAAACTATTTCCGCCATTGCGATTTCCGAGCCGGGTGCCGGTGCCGACCCTGCGGGCATGACCACGCGGGCCGTGCGTGATGGTGATGACTGGGTGCTCAACGGCCGCAAGATCTGGATTAGCCGCATGGACAAGGCAGACTTCAGTATTGTCATGGCGATTACCGATCCCGAGAAGGGTTCGCGAGGTGGCATCTCTGCCTTCCTCGTCGATCGCGATACACCGGGGTTGGAAATTACCCGCAAGATTTTATTAATTGGCGGCCACTACAATTACGAAATCGCCTTTGTCGATTGCCGCCTGCCTGCCAGCCAATTACTGGGTGTCGAAGGGCAGGGTTTCGCGCCAATGCAATTGCGGCTCATTGTGCGACGTTTGGAAATGGGAGCCTGGTGTTTGGGCACGGCGCGTCGGGCTCTGGACATGCTCTGTGATTACGCCAATCAACGCGAGACCTTCGGCGCACCACTGGCCGATCGCCAGTCCATTCAATGGTGGGTCGCCGAGATAGAAACCCGCTGTCACTGCCTGCAATTAATGCTCTGGCACGCCGCCACCAAGCAGGATGCCGGTGGCGATGTGCGCACCGAAGCGAGCATGATCAAACTCTATGGCACCGAGCTGGCCACCGATGCCATCGACTGGGCCATGCAAACCTACGGCGCCATGGGTATGACCAAGGAGCTACCCCTGCAACTGATGGCCCAGCGGGTGCGCTTAATGCGCATTTATGAAGGCCCGAGTGAGATACACCGCTGGGTGCTTGCCCGCCAGCGTTTAAAGCAAAATGCCTAAGAGTGGATAAACCTTTTCACGATTCGGCTGGCGACAACGAAACTCTCTTCGAAGGCATCGCCGATGATATTGCGAATCTTGGCTATAGCATTCAGCCCAATGCCCTGCCCCAGCCTTTGCTCGATCAACTGGTTAAGCACGTGCAAACAATGCCCGCCGCCGATTTTAAAAAAGCGGGTATTGGCCGAGACAGCGAGCAGCACTTAAATCGGGGGGTGCGCAGTGATGAGATTTGCTGGATTAATGGCGCAAGGGCTGCCGAGCAGGCCTGGCTGGACTGGGCTGAAGATTTACAGGGCTTTCTAAATCAGCACTTATTGCTGGGCCTCTTTTCCTTTGAAAGTCATTTTGCCCATTACGCACCGGGTGATAGTTATAAAAAACACTGCGATGCTTTTCGCGGCGCAGCCGGCAGAGTGCTTTCACTGGTGGTGTATTTAAATGCCGACTGGCGTGCCGAGGACGCCGGCGAGTTGCTGATTTATTGTGATGCGCCGGCAAAGGAAGCCCTTAAAGTGAATCCGGGTTTTGGCACCGTGGTGGTGTTTTTAAGTGAGGACTTCCCCCATGAAGTGCTGCCGGCTCGGCGTGATCGTTTTTCTATCGCGGGCTGGTTTCGAGTGCGTACCGGGGATAAGCCTTGCTAATGACTGCAGACGCCTGTGGCCCCTGCAGTCATTAGCGACTCATTAAATCGTCCCTTAAAGAATGGGTGATAGCAAAGCGTAAAAGCGCATTTTAAAGCGATCAAGCCAGGTGAAGTTCGCCGCGTACCAGGCCTCGTCAACGCTGATGACGCCGATGGTTGCCAGGTCGTCCTGCCAGATATCTATTGCGTCGTCCACCGTCTCGGCATCGGTCGTGGCAAAGCCGAATTCGCTGGAGCTGTAGTAGGCGCGGCCATCAAAATTCCACGAGCCGGGCATATACAGTTGATCGTCAACAATAATAAACTTGGAGTGCATTTGGCGAAAAACCTCGGGTTCTGCGAGGGATTTTTCGATGCCCCAGAGATAAATTTCCGCACCCTCTTCGAGTAGCTCGGGCCAGTAAAAGGCCGAGGCTAAATATAAAATGCTGCCGCCATCATTGTTTTTAGAATCGTTGGTTAATATTCGTACCTGTACGCCGCGCGCCAGAGCACCGTGGAGGCTTTCGAGCAATTCGGGTGGTGGAATAAAATAGGGTGTTTCTATATCGATGCTGTATTGGGCCTCGTCCAATAATTTTTTGTACATGGCGTTGATCTGGAATTCGCCAGCGCCGGCATTCAGTTCGGGATCGTTGTGTAAGATGCGAAGATTGGCATCGGCTGCGGGGTCTGCTGTGGTCACCGCTGGGTAAAAATTACAGCTGACATCGTCTATTGAACAAGCGATGGGCGTACTTGCCAGGCGATTAAAAGAGTCGACAAAGTCTTGCTGTAATAACAGCGTTGCCGGGCCGCGAATCAGCAGGTCGGTATCGCGCCAGTTGTCGACAAATTCGCCGGGCGCGGCATCGCTGATTTCGCCAAAATAATCGTCGCCAATATTGCGGCCGCCGACCACGGCGACCAGGCCATAGTCTTCGCTATCGACAATCATTGATTTTTTATGGCTGCCGGTTAGCAGGTAGGCGAGCAGATCATCCTGTTCGATATTCTGTGGTACGTAGGCGAGGGTGTTAATACCCAGTGCGCGCATGCCGGAAATCATTGTTGACGATATATAAAACTGCGCCAGTGCGTCATAAAGAAAATTAACGTCGACTTCGTCGAGGGTGACCTTGGCGCCCAGCTGGGCGGCGGTGTCGAGCCCCGTCGTATCCTTGCTGATGGCCCAGGTGTGAATATTGATAAAGGCATTGGCATCGGCCATTAAGTCCCTGCGCAATACATAAACCTCGTTGGCCGCTTCCAGGTTATCAAGTTCATTGCCCTGGCTTAGTGTGGTGTTGGTCAGAGTATCGACTTCGGACTCAAATGCGGCATCGCCAATGTCAGCCATTGCCGGACTGGTGATGAAGAGGCTTTGCGTGACGCAGGTCCAGAGTATGGCCGCTGTTATATTTTTTAGTGTGAGCATGTAAATCCTTTTCATTGATGCAATAAACAAGTCGTTGTTTATATTAACTATCGATATCGGCAATAAACTCAGAGAGCAATTGGCGTATTTCGGCTTCTTTCTCTTGGCGGCTTAGAGTGGTGTTGGTTTTTATGCTTTGCGTGTCGTGTTGAAAGTCGACGATTATTTCTCGGTATCTCGCTTGATCGTCGAGATCCTCATCGCTGAGTTCATAGTCTTGTGCCGTGCCGCCAAAAACGACGTTGTCGAGTTGTGCAATCAGTTGTTGTTGCTCTGCGGCATCCATTGTTGGATCGGCAAGATATAAATTGCGTGCCTTTTTATATTTCTTGATGGCTTCTTTGGTGACTTGTGCTTTTCTAAGTACGTCGTCAGCAGAGAGTGTCGCAATGACGGCGGGCAAGGTATCAAGTTGTTTTCTATTGGGGCTCGTTTTTTTTGCAGAGCTGTTTTTTCTTGCGGGCTTTTCAGCGCTAGCATCGCTACGTTCAGTGAGAGTGCTGGTAGTCGCGTCTTCAAAAACGCCCTTGTTAAAGAGTGTGACAGCGATGATAAGGCCGGCAATGACACTGACATAGAGGTAGGGTTTTATCATCGAGGGAGTCTAGCGCCCTTGTTCTACGCTAACTACCTGTCATTTTGTGCAGTAAGGCTGCAGGGTACTTATTCTATTAGGGCGTGTTGTCTGGTTGGTCAGAAAGTAGAGTCTATTGGCTCAGAAAATAGAGTCATCCTGAAAAACAGGAGGCCTTAAAATATGTGAAGCTGTGGTGCAGGGGCTGCTTCAAGCCCCTTTATTTGTCGAAACGCTATTATGAATTATCCGCCGAGCCGCTACGGTGGGCCTTAAACAATGCGAGAATCGGTTTTTCCCCAGTATTTATCTTTGAGAATACGCTTATAGAGTTTACCCGTGGGCAGGCGCGGTAGCTGGTCGATAAAGTCGACACTTTTTGGGCATTTATAGTGGGCGATATGCTCCCGCGCATAGGCGAGAATTTCGGCGGCCAGGGCGTCGTCGCCGCTGATGTCCTGCGGCGTTTCAACCACGGCCTTAACTTCTTCACCCATCTCTTCGTTGGGCACACCAATCACGGCGACGTCGGCGACTTTGTCGTGCATGATAATGGCGTCTTCAATTTCCTGGGGGTAGATATTCACCCCGCCAGAAATAATCATAAAAGTCGCGCGGTCGGTGAGGAATAAAAAGCCTTCTTCGTCCATGTAGCCGACATCACCCAGTGCCGTCCAGTTAGGGTGTTCGGGGTGCTGGGCCTCTTTGGTTTTTTCTGCTTCGCCATGATAGACAAAGGGTAGTTGTGGCATCTCAAAATAAATCAGTCCCGCTTCATTGGCGGGTAATTCCTTGCCGTCGTCATCGCAAATATGCAGGATGCCAAAGATGGGTTTGCCGACGGTACCCGGGTGGTCTATCCAGTCCTGCGGCCCGGAATGGGTGAGGCCGTTAAGCTCACTGCCACCGTAGTATTCATGGATGATCGGTCCCCACCAGTCGAGCATTTGTTGCTTGATGCCATCGGGGCAGGGTGCCGCCGCGTGAATGGCGCAGCGGTGGGCGGAGAAGTCGTAGCCCTCGCGCTGCTCGGCAGGCATCTTCAATATGCGGGTAAACATGGTGGGCACCCATTGGCTGTGAGTCACCTTGTATTTGTCGAGGGCCTCAAGCGCGCCCACCTCACTGAACTTGGGCATCATCACTACTGTGCCGCCATTGGCGAGCATGCCGTGGCAAAATGCCAGGGGTGCCGAGTGATAGAGGGGGGCGGGTGACAGATAAATGGCGTCTTGATCAACCCCCCAGATTTTTTGCTGGATAGTGCCGATGGGGCCAACCTCATCGGCGATGCCCCGTTTCAGCATGGGGCGAAATATACCCTTGGGGCGTCCGGTGGTGCCCGAGCTATAAAGCATAAACTGCCCGGCAGGTTCTTCGGCCAGCTTGTCTGTGGGCTGACCGGCAATCGCCTCTTCGTAGGCTTCATAGCCCTCGACGGTGCCATCGACCATCAGCCAGCTGTGGCAGTTGGGGGCGAAGGTAGGGAGCTTGCCGGCGACTTCTGACAAGCGTTTTGAGGCAATGAGTATTTCCGCGCCACAGTTATCGATAATGTAGCCGGCTTCCTCGTCGGTCAGGTATTGATTGACAGTGGTTAAGTAGAGGCCGGAACGCAGGGCTGCCCACATCACCTCGAAGTAGCGCAGGTTGTTTTCCATAAAGATGGCGATATGGTCGCCGGGGCGCAGGCCTCTGGTCCACATCAGCTGGGCCAACTGATTGGAGCGTTCGTCCAATTGGCGATAGGTCGTGGTTGCACCACTCACGGAATGAATGATGGCGATTTTGTCAGGGAATTCTTCGGCCCACTTGCCTGGATACATGCTCGCTCTCCCGGGTATTTATTATTGGATTTGAGAAAAGGGCTATTGCTATAAAGTACTTTGCTTGCCGCGTTAATATAGAGCAATCGCAGATGAGAAAAAACCGCTAATATTTTTTTCCTGTCCCGTTCCCTTGCTCCGTCCTCTTCGTGTAGAAAGAGCCGGAGACTTGGACATTCAATAGGCCGGCGTTTATCCTCCGGTTTTCATTTTTAAGGTGTCTTAGGTCGTGACGATGGGTGCAGAAGTAATTAAAGGTTTTAGCGAACTGGATGCCCTGGCACTGTGTTGGTTTGCATTGTGCTGGCTGGGTTATAGCGTCTACTCGAGCAAGATGTCCGAGCATTCTGGCGACACACCGGGAGGCGTGGATGTTGGGCCTGCTGAAGCGCGACAACCGTGTCGGCGATGCGGCCCTGCTCGGCAATTTGGAACGCAACGTTGCCTTCTTTGCCTCTTCGACTTTACTGGTGTTGGCTGGTGTGGTGGCGGCCCTGGGTGCCGGTGAGGATATTGTTGCGGTAACGGATAACCTGCCCTTTACCATGGCCGTTAATGAACATGGCTGGGAGACTAAACTGCTGCTCCTGGCGGCCATTTTTGTCTATGCCTTTTTTAAGTTTTCCTGGTCGCTGCGCCAGTATGGCTTCGCCTCTGTGTTGGTGGGGCGCGCTCCCGAGCACCTTGAACTTGACGATGAGGCAGCCCAACAATTCGCCACCCATTCCGCACAGGTGATTTCCCGAGCAGCCCAGGCCTTTAATTTAGGACTACGGGCCTATTACTTTAGTCTGGCCTACCTGCTGTGGTTTCTTAACCCCTGGATATTTATGCTCGCCTCGGCCACGGTGGTGGGGGTGCTCTATCGACGGGAGTTTCGCTCGCGTGTTTTAAACGCTCTCGGCCAGGTGATTTAAAACGCTGTTGTCGCCCGGCTCGCCCTTTCATTTGCGCCACGTCCAATTGCTACGCATGGTGCGCTGAAAAGCCAGCAAACCCGGCTGGCGCATCTCTTTATTGTGCTCTATCTATTACCTGCACTGTTGAACGAATAGATGGAGAGTCCCCGAGAATATTTACCCAGGGGCTTAATAATAACGACAATGAGGAGAGGATAATGGCGGTGTACGATGATATAGGTGGTGAGGCGGCGGTAGATGCGGCAGTCGATATTTTTTATCGCAAGGTACTGGCCGATAAGCGGGTTAACGAGTTTTTTTCAAGTGTCGATATGGAGAGGCAGAGAGAAAAGCAAAAGGCCTTTCTAACGACGGCCTTTGGCGGGCCCAATAATTATACCGGCAAGGATCTACGCCAGGGCCACAGTGGTATGAATCTCAACGAGGGGCATTTCACTGCCATCGCCGAGCAGCTAGTGGCGACACTGGAAGAGCTAAAGGTGGCCCAGGTGAGTATCGATCAAATCATGGCTATTGTGGGTACCACCAAAGACGATGTGCTAAACCGTTAGCAACGTTTAGTCGCAAAGATTAGTTCCCTTCTCAGAAAGTCTCTCTGCGGCTGATTATGGCTGTGGAGGTTCTTCTGTGTCCCTGTCTAAAGCGCCGCTTCAATTGAGATCAAGCGTGAAAATGGCTATTATGCCGGCCTTTACAGAGGGCTTTCCGCCCCCGATCAAGGTCTTTTCGTCTATCTACTGTCGCCCGAGTGTTATCGCCGCCCAGCAAATTTGTTGAGTGCCGATAGGGGTGAATAGTGGGCGGGGCTTGATGACTTAAACCGACCTGAGGTAGTAACTGAGATGGCAATGACCCGTTCACTGGGCGAAACATGGTTCAGTAATATTCGCGGCGATGTGCTGGCTGGCACAGTGGTGGCGCTGGCGCTAATTCCCGAAGCCATCGCCTTTTCGATTATCGCCGGTGTCGACCCCAAAGTCGGCCTATATGCTTCATTCTGTATTGCCGTGGTTAGCGCCTTTGCGGGGGGACGACCGGGGATGATCTCTGCCGCCACCGGTGCCATGGCACTATTGATGGTGACGCTGGTGAAGGAGCACGGGCTGCAATATTTGATGGCGGCGACGGTGTTGACCGGGGTGATACAAATCTTTGCCGGCCTGTTTAAGCTGGGTTCACTGATGCGTTTTGTCTCGCGCTCCGTGGTCACCGGCTTTGTGAATGCCCTGGCCATTCTGATTTTTATGGCCCAGCTGCCCGAGCTAATTGACGTTACCTGGCATGTCTATGCGATGACCGCCGGTGGCCTGGGCATTATTTATTTATTCCCCCTGGTGAATAAAACCCTGCCTTCGCCGCTGATTTGCATCGTCGTGCTGACCGGTATTTCCCTGTATTTGGGCCTGGATATTCGCACCGTGGGCGATATGGGTGAGCTGCCCGATACCCTGCCGATTTTCCTGATTCCCGACATCCCCTTAAATATGCATACCCTGGAAATCATCCTCCCGGTATCGCTGACCATGGCGGCGGTGGGTTTGTTGGAGTCGATGATGACGGCCACCATCGTCGATGATTTAACCGATACCGAAAGTAATAAAAACCGCGAATGTGCGGGGCAGGGCCTGTCTAATATCAGTGCCGGCTTCCTCGGTGGCATGGCGGGTTGTGCGATGATCGGCCAGTCGGTGATCAATGTGAAATCCGGTGGTCGCACCCGTCTTTCCACCCTGGTAGCCGGTGTGTTTCTGCTGATTTTGGTGGTCTTTCTCGGTCAGTGGGTATCGATGATTCCCATGGCCGCACTGGTGGCGGTGATGATTATGGTCTCCATCGGCACCTTCAGCTGGGAGTCCCTGGTTAACCTCAGCAAGCACCCGAGCAGCAGTAGTGTGGTGATGGTGGCGACGGTCATTACCACGGTGTTTACGCACAACCTGGCCCTGGGCGTCGGCGTTGGTGTGGTGCTCAGCGCCTTGTTTTACGCCAATAAAGTGGGCCGTATCTTTTACGTGACCGTGGATGATGGTGAAGATAATCATCACCGCATCTATAAAGTCGTGGGCCAGGTTTTTTATACTTCGGCGACACAATTTGCCGAGTCCTTTGATTTTAAAGAGGCGGTTGGCAAGGTGACGATAGATCTGGATCGCGCGCACTTTTGGGATCTCACCGCCATCGACGCCCTCGACAAAGTAATTATCAAGCTGCGACGTGAGGGTACCGATGTCGAGGTGATCGGCCTTAATGAAGCCAGCTCTACGCTGGTGGATAAATTCGCCGTGCACGATAAATCTGCAGCGGTCGACAAAATGATGGGTGGTCACTAATGCAGGCATTATTGAATAGCGTGAGCGACAATTCTCTTTTGAGGCACTCTCCATTAAGGAAAAGGAGTAATGACAATGAGTAAGGTGATAGCGTGTATTGACGGCACCCGTGCCTCTGACTCCGTTTGTGATTATGGGGCCTGGGTGGCTTCACGCCTCGAGGCACCGCTCACTCTGCTGCATGTGCTCGACAAGTCGCGCTACCCGGTGGCGAACGATCTCAGTGGCAAGTTGGGTGTTGATGCCCGAAAGCATCTGCTTAGCGAGCTGGCTGAACTCGATACGCGGCGCAATAAACTGGCCCTTGAGCAGGGCGAACTGATGCTCGAAGAAGCCCGACTGCGAGCAGTGGCTGGTGGTGTTGCCGAGCCAGTGCTGCGCCAGCGCCACGGCCACTTGATTGAAAGCCTGGTCGAGCTGGAAGCCGACACCCAGCTATTAGTGATCGGCAAGCATGACGAGGAACACGGCGATCGCAGCCTCGTTGCTGACAATATCGAGCGCCTGGTGCGTACCCTGCACCGGCCTATCCTGATTGCTACGGGTGAGTTCAAAGCGCCACAGGTGGTGATGCTGGCTTTTGATAGCAGTGAAACCACCCGCAAGAGCGTTGAGATGTTCGCGGCCAGCCCTTTGTTTCGTGGCTTAAGTGGCCACCTGGTCTCCGTTAGCAAAGACCGACAAACCCTCAGCAAAGATTTGGAATGGGCGGAAAAAACCATCCGCGACGCCGGCCACGAACTACAGTGCGCGGTGCTCGACGGTGAAATCGAGCCCGCCCTGCATCAATACCAGCAAGAGAACGGGGTTGATATGGTGCTGATGGGGGCTTACGGACACTCCCGCTTGCGCGAGTTCTTTGTCGGCAGCACTACCAATAATATGATCCGCAATGCCACCGTGCCGCATTTATTATTGCGATAATATGGATACGTTAATATTGCTGCGTTAATGTCTAATTGCGCTAGCGGCTACTGATATTCAGTGGGAACGAATAACGATAAATATAAGGGACGACAATATGAGCAATCAGGAAAAGCCCCGTAAAACCCGTGACTATAATGAGTTTGTGATGGAGAGCAGCCGTTGGGATAGTTTCAAACCACGGCAAGATGACATTATTATTGCCACCCCGGCGAAATGCGGTACCACCTGGACGCAAATGATTTGCGCCCTACTGATTTTTCAAAAAACTGAGTTTGATAAACCACTGACAGATTGTTCGCCCTGGGTCGATGTGCTGACAACCTCTGCTGACAAGGTCTTGAATCAGTTAGAGCAGCAATGCCACCGGCGTTTTATTAAAACTCATACGCCCCTCGACGGTCTTCGTTATAACGAACAGACAAAATATATTTGCGTGGGTCGCGACCCCCGCGATGCTTTTTTATCTTTAAAAAATCACGTGGAAAATATGCGCCCCGAGGCATTGGAAATCCTGCAAAAAAATGCCACCGGCGAATGGCATCCGCCACAGCCTCCTTTGCAAGATTTATGTGAGTGGTTTCGTCGCTGGATAAGTTCGAGTTGCAGTGAGCGAGCCGGCCATGAATTCCATACCGATGTTTTGTACTACGTTAATAGCTTTTGGCAGTTTAGAGAGCAGCCCAATATTCTGATGCTGCACTACAGTGACCTGAAAGCGGACCTTGAAGGGGAGATGAAACGTATCGCACAATTCCTGCAAATCGATGTCGCCGATGAACTGTGGCCCGAATTAGTCGCGGCCGCCACCTTTGACAATATGAAGAGCAAAGCCGATAAACTGGCACCGCAAGTGGGTGATGGTATCTGGAAAGATCCCAATCAGTTTTTCAATAAAGGTGAGAGTGGCCAGTGGCGGGATATTCTTGGTGAAGAAGAGCTGGCCCTGTACCGGCAGGTGATGGACGAGAAAATTGAACCCGAGCTAGCCACATGGTTGGAAAGCGGCCGGCTCGGTTAGTAGCGAGTAGAGTCCTGTGAAAGGCCTTCTAACTCGCTTGTAACAACTCCACCCAATTGCCATCGGGGTCTTCAATCATAGAGATAGAAACCCCCGGTCTTATTTCCGTGGGCGGTACCGGCACCTTATAGCCCGCCGCCTGGCACTCCTCAGTTACCGCTACCAAATTACTTACCGAAATAGTGAAATAGCGAAACCCCGTGGCACCACGAATACCACCGGGAGGAGCCTCGGCTTTCGGCTCCTTGCCATTGACGACAATTTTCAAGGTGGTGGTGCCACATTTAAGCCGCGTCATATGTCCGCCACCGGGCATCTGCATTTCGCCTTCTTCCTCTAAACCCATTGGTAATCAGGCCGAGGTCGATGGAATCTTTAGTGATGGTAATGGGCACGTTTATCTCCTATTAAATTTTTCGCTTGTCCACGTTGGCTTATGGCGAAGCCAGTAGGGTTAAGTGTTTGTCGACAGATACTGCCATGCTTGTAGTTAGACTGGCAATGAAAAGGCTTTAGAAAAGCAATGATAGGGTTCTGTTGGGGGCATTGATGAATCCCTGCAACAGCGCTAATACGCCCTGCTTAATCGTCGCGCTTGAAAAACGTTGCGTCAGGGCGTAAGAAATAAATATAAATAATATTTAACCGTACTAAAACTAATTGTAAAACACCTGGGTTTTACTTAGAAACTATTGTGAATATTTCAATAACAAAGTTGGATATACGAGCGGGCTATTCGCTGGTGTTGGTGCGTGAAAAATCAATGGAGAGCTGATAAATGGCCTTTAAATAAGTATCAATGGCACGCATGGCTCTAAGCCTGAAAGAAAAAATACCGTGTTGCTCGACAGGATGAATCGTGCTCTGTGAATGTGGGTCAATTTTATTTTGTTGACTATACTTGAGCAATCTCGATCGGCGAACACTGTGTTTTGTTAAGTAAATTGATGAGAGTTACTGCAATGACGATGAAAGGTGGGATTGTAAAAGGGCTGGGTACACTACTTGTTATGTTTGTCGTTGCGGGTGCGGTGCGCGCTGCGCCACCTGGGCCCTGCGAGGGGCCGAATAAACGTGAGCCCGGGTGCCCTGGCGCTGAAGTGCCGGCCGTTGCCCTGGTCGATAGTGTGACGGTCGATTGGTTTAATCAATTACTAACAGTTCGGGGTAGTGGTTTTGTCGCGGGTGGGAGTGGCACAAGTTTTCTGTTGGGTGGCAATCTGAATCCGCTGGTGACGAGCAATGTCACGGACACTGAGCTCGATATCGCCTTTAGTAGTGATATGGCCGCCGAGGTGCTTGCAGCAGGTAATTACAGCCTCACGGTGGATGATGTTGTGCAGCTCTCGGTCTATATCGAATCGCAAATTATCGACCCCGCTGCGACGGCCTGCCCTTGTAGCGGCGACTGGCTTGCTGAATTGGGCACGCTAATGCCAAGCCTGTGGGGCGGCAACGATACGCAATGCCTAGAGATTGAAGGGCCTGGCACAAACGATGTGGCGGATATCTCGGGCACCCTCATAAGCGATCCCCTGGATAACAGTGTTTACCCCCATTACCCCGTCGGCGCCTCGTTCCACCCCGGCGACCCCGATAACTCCGTATGCCGTTTGGTGCAGGTCAATGCCGATGCCTCCCTCACTGAATTGGTCCGCGAGCGAGTTAATGAAACCACACAGGCGGCTTGTGCCGAAGTGCTAAAAGTAAACGTTTGTACGCTGCCTTAGAGACCGGTTGACAGGTAAAAGCGACACACAAGGGTGCAAGTGATGAGAAGTTGGCCAGCTAGAACAGTGAGAATTGCGCGACAGCGCTGGGTGTTGGTACTACTTGCCACGGTGTCGATGGGCCTGGCACCTACCGCCTGGGCATTGAGCATTGACAGTGTTGAAGTCGATCGTGGAGCGCAAGTGATTATTATTAAGGGTAGTGGCTTTGATGCTAGCCTCAGCCTGACTCTCGGTGGAATCTCACAGCCTTCCAGCAACATTTCATCGACCCTACAGGAAATACCCTTTGGCCCGGCGCTAGCAGCCGCCATCATGTGGCGGGGCAGCTATAAACTGATTGCGACAGATGTCGGTGGCTCGGTCGAATTTTCCGTCTACATTCGCGCAGCCATCAATGATCCGGCCCCGCCACCTCCCGGTGGCTCAAGCTGCCCCTGTATACCCGGCTGGGAGGCATCGAGCATACCAAAGGATAATTTCTCCTGGTGTAGTTACGGTACAGACGGTAGCCAGTCATACATCATCGCGCCACGGGACGCCTTTGTAATATCGGCCCTGTTCGATCCTAATGATGTGTTTTTTGACGCGGCCAACCCGGGTAATTCCACCTCTATCTGTGCCCTGCAAGATAACGGCAACTTTACCGTGGCGGAGCCCTTGCTGAACCAGGATGAATACGATGATTGCGAGCAGTGGTTGTGGGTCAATATTTGCCTCTAAACAAATGACTTCGCCTCTGTGGCAATACAGGTGCTTTGTTTTACTGGAATCACGGCTCGCGAGTGTTGTTGTGGTTAGAATATTGTAGGTGATGACACCCAGTTGCTAAATTTTGCAGTGCTAATGAACATCTGAATAAGTTATAAGCTCGTATTTTGAGGCTAAAATCTTTAGCTTCACTCCAGGTATTTGTGCCGTTCTATTCTAGTAGCCATTGATTAATTGCAGCAGCCTCAGGGTTTTCTGTCTGTTCATGTTGCGGGGATGGCAAGACACGCGCGCCCTTGGTTTGCGTTAATATGCTCGCAAGAAATCTTAAGCAGAGACAATAATGAGAAATCTAGGGAAAGATATTTGGCTTCACGATGATGTTATGAGCCTGGCAGGTAAACCGCTTGGCTTGCGAATGACGATTGTTAAATTGTCGAGTGGTGGCCTATGGGTGCATTCACCAACAGCGCTTTCTTCTGAATTAATCGATGAATTGACAGAATTGGGCTCTGTCAGCGCCATCGTTGCTGCAAGTAACGGTCACAATATTTGGTTACGTGAATGGCAAGACGCCTTTCCTGAGGCCACGGTCTATGTCAGTGCTGGTATACCTAAAAAATTAAAGCTAACAAACTACCAGGTCCTCGGTGAATCAAATGAAAGTATCTGGAGTGAAGACCTGGATCGGGAGTTCATGCTTGGTGTGCCGCTGTTTAGTGAGTCTGTGTTTTATCATAAAGCCACCAAATCGTTGATCGTTACCGATCTTATTCAGAACTATCCGGATGAAAGGCCAGCGGGTTTTGCCGGCTTTGTTACTAAGTTTCTTTTTGAACCCGTTGGTTTTAAAGGGACGTGTGTGGCTCCTCCTTTGAAGTTGGGCTTTATGATTAAAGACAAAGCAAATTTTGCTTTGTTCATTGAAAGGGTACTAGACTGGGATTTTGAAAGGATTATCGTTACACATGGGGATATCATTGAGGCCAATGCCAAGCAAGTATTCTCAGACTTGTGTGAGCGCTTTATAAAATGAACTTGTAAGGGATGATGCGGGGAATGGGGTTTACTTACTGATTGATGATGGCAAAATAGCGTTACCCAGTGTTTAAAAGGGGGATGCAAAAGGCTAGGGCAGATGTAGTGCTGCTGTCTTCACTTTACTTCATTGATTGAAATTCACCCCATTACCTCTCGCCTTATACGGCGAGGGGTAATGGGGTGTTTTTTTGGTTGATTGGGGGGATTCTTTTTTTGTAGGGGGTGTGTATTAGTGCCACATACATGCCCGGATACAAGGGTCAACCCAGTAGCATGACTTGTGAGCCTTCTATCGGTATGGCGGCAGTTTTGTTACGGCTGTTATTAATGCCCTGTTGAACGGGGCGTGCGCGAAGCTCATAGGGCAGCTTGTCTGTAAATAACGGGTATAGCTCATTCAACTCTGTGGCCGTGTCGAGCCATTGCTTAGCCCCCGCAGGATCTAACAGCACAGGCATCCGGTTGTGGATGGGCTCAACTGATTCAGCCGCTGTAGTGGTGACGATAGAGCAGGAAATAAGCTCTTCATTCCAGCAGTCCCACAAGCCAGCAAAGAGTATCGGCTTATCTGCCCTGTAGACTTCTATGGGTTGTTTACTGCCATCAAGCTTTTGCCACTCAATAAATGACGTGACAGGCATAACACAGCGCTTGTGGCGGAATGAGCCTTTGTAGGCACGGCTGGTATTTAAGGTCTCTGAGCGGGCATTAAACATGGCGTACTTTGTACTTGGGCCAGATGACCAGCCAGGCGTTAACCACCACCTCGCCAGGTGGCATTCCCTCTGGCCATCTTGTTCATAGATGATTGGCACGGACTCAGTAGGGGCAATGTTGTATTGTTCGGGGATACTTCCTGATACCTCTAGTTCACCCAATAAGGCTGACATACCAGGGCTTGGCACTACGCTATAACGGCCGCACACAGGGTTCTCCTAATGGGTTGTGGCTTGGCTGATGAGGGAGGCTGAGGAGGCCAAGCTTAGGCTTGGAGGGACTCTAGCACATACCTTAAGTGGGGTGGGGTGGGGGAGTTAACCTTGGTTACCTCCCCCAGTTGGGGCCATTCCTGCTCAAGTATAGCCATCCATACTAGAATGCTGTCGGCGATTTATACAAAGCCCCGGGCCTCATATGAAGTCTGCGGACAAATGGTCGAATAAGAGAAAACAAGAAGGGGTGCAATATTGATACAAATGATCACTACGATGCCTTCTCAGGCCAGCAAGAAAGGGCAGCAGGAGCTAGCTTGGCTTGTGCTGCTTTGCCAACATCAGGAGAGGCGTTCTCACTATCATATTGATAGTCTCATAAGCCTTTGAAACTTAAAGGATAGAAATATATGATCAGGCGAAAGGGCTTTTCTGCTCAGCATTGCTGTTCTCACTATCTCCTTTCGATGGCTGGCCGGAATTGCACCTAGACAATTGAAAAATAACGTTAAATTACAAACCCCTTGCCGCAAGATAATCGTGATAGTAAGAAAGGTGATAGTAAGAAAGGTGATAGTCGGAAGGGTTCCGTTGAATAAACTGTTAGCATTAAGAAGGAGTATTGGTGAAATATACAAAGTTAAAGCAAATTTTATTAAAGAGCCATCCTGAACTGAATGAAGCTTGGGTACAAAATGTTATTGCCGAAGATCCTAATATTTTGGGGTTAGGCGATATTGTATTGCGTGATAAAGAAAGAATTCAGCCGAGAGCTGGGCGATTAGATTTGCTATTACAAGATACTGATTCAAATAGACGTTATGAGGTTGAAGTACAGCTTGGTGACGTTGATGAAAGTCATATTATTCGAACCATAGAGTACTGGGATATTGAAAGAAAACGCTATCCACAATATGAGCATTGCGGTGTAATTATTGCTGAAAATATTACATCTCGCTTTCTAAATGTTTTAGGTTTGTTTAACGGCATGATTCCCTTGGTTGCAATTCAAATGACAGCTATAGAAACTGACCAAGGTGTTGGCTTGAGTTTCACCAAGGTTTTAGATGAAATGGTTCTTGGCATGCCAGATGAAGATGAAGCGATTAACGAACCGACAGACCGAGCATATTGGGAAACAAAACGCTCAAATAAAAAAATGGTCGGAATAGCTGACAAAGTTCTAGCCATGGTTAAAGAGATAAATCCTGTCTTAGAGCTAAAATATAATAAATATTACATAGGCATGGCAGCAAATGGAATTGCTAACAATTTTGTTTTATGTAAACCAAAAAAAGGCTTTACTCGTATAGAAATAAAGTTAAAAAAGTCTGATGATCTTTCTGATCGCCTTGATGAATCAGGGCTAAGCCTAATGGATTATACTCGTTGGGGGCAATATAGAATTAACCTAAAGGAAAATGATTTATCTGAAAATTCTGAATTACTGAAAGAGTTATTACAAATGGCTTATGATCAGCGTAATTAATGCTAGCAAAAACTTGCAGCTGACGTAAGACGTTATATATATTGAGTACCAATGTTTAAATACCTGTATCTAACAAAAGTTGAATGGGCTGATACCTGGGTTAAAGGCGGGGATATACCAATTTCGCTCGCAAGTACGTATTTGCACGATGAGCGTGATGGGACACTAACACCAGATGAGAATCTTATACACGAATCAGAAGTAGATTTAAAAAGCTTGTCTCCGATTGTGCGCATAGAGGATGGTGCTCAGATTGGGAGCTTCTCAATGACTAATTGCACTTTGAACGGGGAAAGGTTGCCTGATATAGAAGATGCAAAGTTCTATACTGAAGACGGAGTTATTCTGTCATTTAGTAATAGCTTAAGCAGTTCAATTGCAGCTAAATTGGGTAAGAAATGCTGTGTCCGTGTTTCGAAGTTAAAAGATCTAAGGAAATTGATAGATAAGCAGTTGGGGGTAAAAGGCGTAATGAAAGAATGCGAGTATACAGATGATCATCAGCGCAATCATTTTTTAAAATCAACAGAAGATTCGTGGCAGGAAGAGTTTAGAATTTTTTGGAAATATTCGAGCAACGTTACCGTGACAATACCAAAGGGGCACGCTAAGTTGGTTGCCACTTACGACTAGATATATAACAAAGGCAGCAAAGGCGACGCTCGTACCTCGCGCGCGTTCTGCCGGCGTTATACGGCCAAGTTACCCATGAAAAGTAGACATCCTTACAGCCACCTAATCTAGTCCCTGGCCCAAAAGACCAGAGGGCGACCAGACGCCAGAAACAAAAAAGCCCCGCATTGCTGCGAGGCCTTTTACACACATGGTGCCCGGAGGCGGAATCGAACCACCGACACGAGGATTTTCAATCCTCTGCTCTACCGACTGAGCTATCCGGGCT
>MAAC01009775.1_pt1 | contig 25131 bp, 19 predicted proteins | sample 1115981 | NCBI WGS metagenome assembly MAAC01 (sample SAMN04961126, study PRJNA320927) | seawater metagenome | isolation source: sample BD02T64 sea water enriched with oil for 64 days | place: USA:Gulf of Mexico | collected 2013-07-27
TCGCAACTGGCGTAGGAGGGGGTGAGAGCGCCAAACTTGCCGGCGTCGAAGATGGTGGCATCGAGATCATTTTGATCGGCGGGGCGGGCGACGCGGGAAATACCAAAGTCGAGAATTTTCACGTCACCCTTGTCGGTGATAAACACGTTACCCGGCTTAAAGTCACTGTGCACAATATGGTTTTTATGGGCATAGGCCAGGCCCTGGCCCATGTCATCGACTATTTTTAGGAGGCGCTGATAGTTCTTCGGTGAGGGTGGGTTCTCTTTAATATAGACATCCAGGGTTTGGCCCGAGAGGTATTCCATGGTCATAAACACGGTGTCGCCATCGGCGTCAAAATCGTAGACCGTGGCGATGTTGGGATGGGCAAGGCTTTGCGCTTTTTTGGCCTCGCGCTGCAGGGCCATAAAAAAATCGGGATGACTTTGGCACTCGTCATTTAAGATTTTTATGGCGACGTGGGGATTGCGATCCTGGTATTCCGCTTTGCGCAGATCGAGGGCTTTATAAACCATGCCCATGCCGCCGCGCGCAAGCATCTCTTCGAGCACAAAGCGATCTTTGAGAACAACACTGTCCTGGTTGATCGCTGCTGCGCTATCGCTCTTTGTGGTTGGGTCACTATCAGGGTTCAAAGGCTTATCGTCCGTCCGCAGCACCAGGCTGTTTCTCGCTCACAGGTTTTTATGTTCAGGGTGTTGTCTCTAGCATGTGTCGATTATAGCAGCTAAGCGATGGTGGTCAGTCTCTCCAAAGCCTTGCTTTTGTGCCTTTTTTCGAGCACTTCGTGGCGGGCGCTGCACTCGATGAGGGCTTGTAGATAGGCTTTTTGAGGCTGGGATTTGAAAGCTTATTTAAGAAGCGGGTTGGGAGTGCACTGGATATTATTCAAATTTCTGAAATGCATCTATAATAGATCTCGCATAGAGTCGGAATAAAGGGCCTATACAAGCAATGTTATTTGTCGGCATCAATAAAAAAACAAGCGAATATTGGGTGTTTGTCGCACTGATCAGGAAATTTAATGTGGCCTCCAGTTTGGGTGAAGCGGCTTTATGCATTCTACTTTTGGGTGCCTGAATTTTCTTAGTGCGCGATAGCTTTTTACATTCACTGTGGAAGGATTTTACAACTGGATAAGGGAACAGAAAATGCGAATAACAATCAATGATCAAAGAGAATATCGAAGCGTCCCCGGTAGTTTTTGTTGCCCTATCAATGACAAACACAAGGGCATTTTACTGAGTCTGGCTTTAGTTTTGTCACCTCAGGTGTGGGCGGCTCAGACAAATCTTGGCAGCTTTGGCCAAACCCAGCTACAGCAGGATACGGGCGACGCCGTGCAAATTACCTGCGGTGGTTTTATTGCTGCCGAAGCGGATCCGAATACCCCCCTCTTTGTGACGTGTGGAGCCATGGTGCACACGGCGAATGACCTGGCGGGTTCCGGCAATGCGACGAATAGTTTGGGCTTGAGCGAAGATGAACTGGCGGATGCTCTGCAGGAAATTGCCACGGAGGAATTTGCGGCCACCGAGTCGATGGCCAACGAAATATCCAATAGTCGCATGACGCCAGTGATGTCCCGTCTGCTGGAACTGCGCGGTGGCGCCACTGGTTTTAGTGTATTGGGACTACAGCCGGGCTATATCACTGAGTCTCTGGCGGCGAACGGTTGGGCGACGTCATCGGGAATGCGCGGTGGCGGTGCTGGAGACGATAATTCGGGCAGTGCTTTTGGCGGGTTTATCAACGGCAGTTACGGCACCGGTGACCGCGATAGCACCAACAGGGCAGACGGTTTCGAATTCGATAGCTATGACCTGATGGTTGGCTTTGACTATCGGCTTGGCAGTGACCTGGTTCTGGGTGCGGCGCTCAATTACTACGACGTCGATTCTGATTTTGATAAAAGCGCAACGGTGTCGGGGGGAGGGATCGATGCCGATGGTTGGGGTCTGAGCGTTTACGCCACCTGGTATCAGGATAATTTCTATTTCGATGCCATCGCTAGTGTCGCGCAATCGGATTACGATGTGGAGCGCTCCATTTTTATTCCCAACAATAATGCGGGTGGTAGCGCCATTACGGAAACGGCCAAGGGCAGCCCGGAAAGTGACGATTACACCTTCAGTATTGGCGGTGGCTACAACATTAATCGTGGTGCTCTCGATTATGGCCCCTATTTTCGGGCCAGCTATTCCAACGTGAACATGGACACGTATCAGGAAAAGGGTGCGGAAACCTCGGGTCTCAATCTCCGGGTGAATGGTGAAGAGTGGGAGTCCTTGACGACGGTCGTGGGGGCACAGTTTTCCTACGCCATGAGTCACGATTTCGGCGTTTTACTGCCCAATGCGCGCATTGGCTGGGTACATCAATTCGAAAATGACGCCGTTGAAATGACGGCCGTCTATGTCGACGACCCCCGCAATAATATTTTGCGGGCTACCACCGATGAAGCGGATGAGGATTATGCCGAGCTCTCACTGGGCTTTTCTGCGGTCTTTAAAGGGGGCATGCAGGGCTTCTTTAACTACGAAACCATTCTCGGCTTTGACGACCTCACTTCTCACCTGTTTACCGTGGGTTTACGTTCCGAATTCTAGCTAAGGGACTCAAGGGGATAAACGGCTCTCTGTATAAAGCCTACTCAAGAGCTGCAATAGCCTTGAGTAGGCTTGACCTAACAGCCTTCCACGCAAGACTCCTGTCAGTTGCTGTGATATTTCCCCAGTGGTGATTGAGCATGTCGCTTGGCAGGTGTGGTTTGGAACACCTTCTGGCAATACATTGATTACGACATTGCCAAATCGATAGACCCCAGCGCCCATGTTGTCGTGACACCGTTGAATAGGGTATTTATCATCTCGGGCGATAGGCCGCGATGTTGAAGCCCTTGTCGGCCAATTCAGCTGTTTTTACTTTCCTGGGGACAAAGAAGAACTCTCCGGCCTCATGGCCCGCGTGGAGGATGGGGGCGTATTGCGGGCTTTGTTCGATGTTGTATTGAGCGGCCTGCAGTCTAACCCTGTCGGAGACCTGGCGATAAATTTTATAGCCTTCCAGAATTTCGGTATTTTGTTTTAACACTTCAAAAAAGGCATTGGCAAAAACGGAATGCCCCGAGCTGCCACTATCGAGGACGGGCTTGAGTCCGCCCGAGGTCAAGACACTGCGCGAGCGGGTTTTTGCCATCACCCTGAACCACTTTAATTTGGTCTTTGCTGACATACCGGTTTCCAGCCGCGCGAGAGATGACCTTGTCATGGTGCCCGAGTAGCAGGAGTCCGCCACCACCATAATATGCCGCGCCGAGATAGCGTTGAGAATGTCGGTGATATCGATATTGGATATCCAGTTTGCCGTGCTATTGGGTTCCGCATCGACCGGCAGCCAGTGACCCCGCTGGTTGACGTGGTCGAGCTCACCGTGGCCGGCATAATAAATCAGTAAGTTATCGTCTTCGGTCAACTCTTCACGCAGTTTGTTCAGAGTGGACAGCATGGTGTAGCGATCGGCATCGAGCAGTAAGGTGGTCTTGAAAGCATATTGCTGGCGGAGAATTTTATCGGCTTCCCGTGCATCGTTGATCGCCGAGTTGAGGTTGTTGAAATTGTTGTAGTTATTGTTGCCAATTATCAGGGCGTGGTAGCGGCCAAAATCGACGGGATTCTGCTGTAAACTCGCGGCTGAAGAGCTGTGCTTGTCGGCCACCTGAGGAGCAGCGGCCAGGGGTTTGGGCAGCAGGTTGAAGACGATGTTGGCACTTTCCCCCCGCTTGTCGACGGCGACAATACTCACCGGGATTTTGCTTTGTGCAATGGCTATTGGGTAGCGGAAAACGCCGTATTTATCGAGCTTTATAGCCTTGTCATTAATACTCAAGGTGATTAAGCCCGAGGGTGCGAACACCTTGCCGGTGACCATGCGCTCTTTCATGGCTGCTCGCAGTTGCACGCTGGGTATGCCCCGGGTCAAGGTGATGGGTGGGTCGAGAATTTCGATGGAGGGGCCCTGGGGTGTTGGTGCTAGGGATGCCAGGGGCATGGTCTTTAAGCTGGCTTTGTGGCTGGCCATCTCCGACTCTAAACTGCTGATATGGCGGCGCTGGGTTTCCAGTTCCGCCTTGCGCTGGATCATTTCCACCTGCAGACGTCGCACTTCGCTGAGGTTGACCTTGGAGGCTGCCAGGGCGCGTTGCGAGGTATGCTTCTCTTTGGCCAGCAGTTGCTCAATATCGTCGAGCTGGGTCTCTGCCGTCGTCAGTGCCTGGCGTGACGCCTGATACTGCGCCGTGAGCTTGCTGCTGGTCAGCTGTTGTTGCGATGACTTACTCTGCAGTTGTTTTTTCAGAGCGCTGGTTTTGGCAATTTCCTGCGCCAGGTTTGACTCCAACTGCGCGATGCTGGCGCTGCGTTGACCGATATCGGCTTCGAGCTGTTGCACCACCTGCTCTTGTTCCAAGCTGCTGTTGAGCAGCTGTTGATGGCTTTGGCTGTTTTTATCGCGCTCATTGCTGAGCTTTGAACTCGATTGCTGCAGTTGGTTTTCAGCGGCGGCGAGTTTGATTTTCGCGTCGCTAAGCTGAGAGCTGAGTTTATCCAGTTCACCCTGCTGCAGCGCCTGGCGTTGATGATGTTGCTGTTGTTTGACCTGAGAGACTGCGACAGCCTGGCTCAACAGATCCTGTTGTTTTTCTAACTTGGCTTTGAGTAGATCAGATTCCTGACGTTGTTGCCCCACGGTAAGTTGCTGGGTTTTAAGCATGGCCTCTAAGCGCGAGACCTGCCTGGCGTTCGGTTGTAGCGTGCCCTCACTTTGACTCAGCTCTTGCTTTAGGGCCTCAACTTTACGCTGCGAGCGCTGAAATACACTTTGTTCCCGCTGCAATTGCTGCTCTTTCTTTTGCAGCAGGTTCTCCAGGGCGCTGCGCTCGCGCTGGCCCTGGGCGATTTCACTGCGTAGGGCGCTAAACTGCTCGGCACTTTGCGCTTCAATGGTCGAGGCAAATTGTAAATCGTCGCTGTTCAGTCCGGAGGCCTTGCGGTACCAGTTGAGCGCAGTGACGGTGTCCTGTTTAACACCCAGGCCCTTTTCGTATAAATACCCCAGGTTGATGGCGCCACGGCTGTCACCCTGTAGCGCGGCTTTTCTATACCAGGTGGCGGCCAGTACATGGTCGGGCGTGGTGCCCAGGCCTTTTTCGAAAATTTCACCGACATAGACCTGAGACTTGGCATCGCCGGCCATGGCCGAGGTGAGCCAAACATTGAGGGCGGTGCGATAATCGGCGCGATCGTAGGACACATACTCCCCACCGCGAATGCCGCAATCGATACCCGTGGTGCGAATGGGGCGGCGCTGAGTGACGAAGGTCATGGCGCTGCCGAGTTTGCGCACCTGTCCCGGCAGCAGGCAGTCAACGACCAGTAAATTCTTAGCACTGTCTTTATCACTTTGCCCCTGAGTGGCACGCTGAGCGTGTTGCCCGCTATCGGGGGCGGTTTGATGGCTACAGGCCGTTAGGACGAGGAGGGCCAGGCTAAGTTTGATAGCGTGAGTGATTGGCTTTGTCATTGTAATATCCGCTCATTCCTTGATGCTAAATTGACTCATTGTCGCGAATTTAACGTGAGTTTTTGTTGTCGGCCCAATGAGGGCTAGGGCCACTGGTACCCCGGCCCCTCTTTATTATAGATAACACCGGCAATGCCTGCTGGCGGTATGGCGGCGTGTAAAGCCGTGATGTCTACCTTTTTACTTTTTCCTGCGGTGCCGGTTTTCCCCGCTCAGCGCCTTTATTGTGATCACGTTTGTTTTTGCGCAGGGCTTTTTTGTCATTTTCACGACGCTGCTTTGCCAGCAGTGCCGTCAATTCTCCCTCGACCATAGCCGGTGTTTCCAGGCTGATCAGGCCAATGGTGGCGCTGCGAAATTCGTGGATAAGCCGTGTTGAAATTTGCTCGAGATCGACGTGTCCCCCGGCGCGCAGGCAGCCCCGCTGGCGACCGAGGGTTTCCAGTAACTCCAGCTCACTTGGCGGCAGGCTGTCGAGTTTATAGCGTGTCAGTAGAAATTCGCCGTAGTTGTCGAGCAAAAATTTCGCGGCGTAAAAGGCGATGTCGGTGTATTCCAGGGCGGTATCTTTGATCGCACCGGTGATGGCGAGACGATAGCCGCTGTCGATATGTTCGATCTTGGGCCACAGCATGCCCGGGGTATCGAACAGCACGACACCGTTGTGCAGGTTGATGCGTTGCTGGGATTTGGTGACGGCGGGCTCGTTGCCGGTTTTGGCGATAATGCGCCCGGCGAGACTGTTAATGAGCGTCGATTTGCCGACATTGGGGATGCCCATAATCAAACAGTTCATGGGGTGCACGCTATCAATTTTGTCGGGCACCAGTGCGCGGCACAGGCCGAGCAGCAGGGGGCTCTTGTCGCTTTTATCGGTATCCAGCGCCAGGGTTTTTATCGCCGCATCCCGTTCAAAATAGGCCTGCCACAGTGCGGTGGTGGCGGGGTCGGCCAGGTCACTCTTGTTGAGGATTTTGATGCAGGGTTTGTTACCGCGCAGGTTTTCCAGCATCGGGTTCTGGCTGCTAAAGGGAATGCGTGCATCGACAACCTCAATCACCAAATCAATCTTTGGCAGTAGTTGTTTCAGCTCTTTACCGGCCTTGTGCATGTGGCCGGGGTACCAGTTAATTCGCATGGGCAACCTGTTACTTGGGGTGGGTGCCAGCGAAAGTACTGGCCACGCAGCCGATCTTGGCTGGAGTGATTATAACAAGCCTGCTAACCTGCATTGCTGATGTTTAGCAGATAATAATGAACCCCATTGAGGAGAACACCCGTGAAATTTGGACTTGCCTTTGCCACCGCCGGCCCTCTGGCCGACCCCGATTTATTTGAAACCCTGGTCACCACCGCCGAAGAAATCGGTATGGAATCCATTTGGGCGGTCGAACACGTTGTGCTGCCTGCGGGGTTTCAATCGAAATACCCCTATAACAAAGATGGCCGCTTCCCCGGTGGCGAGAAGGCGGCGATTCCCGACCCCATCGTGGCACTTTCTTACGCGGCGGGCATGACGAAAAACATCCGCCTGGCAACGGGCATTATGATCTTGCCCCAGCGCAACCCCCTTTACGTGGCCAAAGAGTGGGCGACCCTCGACGTGCTGTCGCGGGGGCGAGCGATGATGGGCATTGGTATTGGCTGGCTGAAAGAAGAAATGGAAGTGGTGGGTGTACCGTTTAAGCAACGCGCTGCACGCACCGAAGAGTCGGTGCAGGCGATCCGCTCCCTGTGGCGCGATGAGCCGGAGGCTTTTAATGGCCAATTTTTCAATTGGGAGCCCCTGCATTCCAACCCCAAGCCGGTACAAAAGCCCGGTGTGCCGATCATTGTCGGCGGCAATGTCGAGGGAGCCGCGCGCCGTGCCGCCCGCGTGGGTGATGGCTTTTATCCTGCCTCTGGCAGCCTGAAAACGCTGCCGGGCCTGCTTGATGCGATGCGCGATGAATGTGCAAAGATTGGCCGCGACCCCAGTGAAATTGAACTGACCACGGCGGCAGGTGCGCTCGACCCGGGCCGCGTGCGCCAGTACGAAGATATTGGTGCCTCGCGCTTGATGATTAATCCACCGGCCTATGATGCCGAGGGTATTAAACGCGGACTCAATGAGTTTGCCGAATCGGTGCTGGCCAAGGTTTAAGACCAAATGGCACCTGCAAAATTAAGCGGATTGCGCAAAGCCCCATTAGTGACTTGCTGGGGCCTTGTTATTTTCAGAAGACCGCGAAGTCCCATTGTCTGTGTTAAAATTTCGCCGATTTTAACTACTACGCAGTAACTGCCCTTTTAATGATGAATGCCCCCACACGTATTAGCGTTGCCGAGAACCCCCATTTTCGCGAATTGGTCGAGCGTCATCTCGACCGCGTCCAGCTTGAGCCCGAGGAGTCGGCGGCGGAGCAGGAATTCTATCGCGAGAAAATTAAAGCCCTGTTAATTGAGCGCGATGCGGTCATCGTCGCCCACTATTACACCGACCCGGCGATTCAGGCACTGGCGGAAGAAACCGGCGGCATCGTCTCCGATTCGCTGGAAATGGCCCGCTTCGGCAAGCGACATCCGGCCTCAACTCTGATGGTTGCCGGGGTTAAGTTTATGGGGGAGACGGCGAAAATCCTCACCCCTGAAAAAACCGTGTTGATGCCGACACTAGAGGCAACCTGTTCTCTCGATATTGGTTGCCCGATTGATGAGTTCACTGACTTTTGCGATCAGCACCCCGATCGCACTGTCGTGGTGTATGCCAATACCTCGGCGGCGGTTAAGGCCCGCGCCGACTGGGTGGTAACCTCCAGTATTGCCCTGGATGTGGTTGAACACCTCGATAGTCAGGGCGAGAAAATTCTCTGGGCACCCGACCAGCATTTAGGGCGTTATGTACAAAAGGAAACGGGTGCCGATGTCTTGCTGTGGGACGGTAGCTGCATTGTGCACGAAGAATTTAAAGTGCGCGGCCTGCTGGATTTAAAGCATGTGTATCCCGACGCGGCTATTTTAGTCCACCCCGAATCTCCCGAATCTGTTATCGAAATGGCCGATGCGGTGGGCTCCACTTCACAGCTGATCGCTGCCGCGAGTACCTTGCCCAACAAGCAAATGATCGTTGCTACCGATGAAGGTATCTTTTACAAAATGCAGCAATCAGCCCCCGATAAAGAGCTGATTATTGCCCCCACGGCGGGCCACGGTGCCACCTGCCGCAGTTGTGCCAACTGCCCCTGGATGGCGATGAATCATCTGAAGAACCTGGCCGAAAGTCTTGAGCAGGGTGACAATGAAATGCATGTCGACCCCGCCCTCGGTAAAAAAGCGATGCTCCCGCTGCAGCGGATGCTGAGCTTTCGTGACGCCCAATAAGCTGGCTTTGAAGTCGTGTTGAGCTAGTCAGAGAGACGCCACTTACTCGCTTAGGGAGCTAATGGCTCTTTTCTGTGTCTACCTTCTTCGTGTTAAAGCCCTATCCCGATGGCTTGTCAGCAACAAAATTATCTTCGTGCTGAACCAGAAAAATAAATAACAGGTGAATTATGAACCCTTCAAATAACGATATTAGCTACGAGATCAAAGACGAAATTGGCATTCTCACCTTCAATCGGCCAGAGGCACGCAACGCCTTAACGACCGATATCCGCCTCGGCATTACCCAGGTCATGCTTGAGATTCGCGAAAAGATGAATATCAAGGCGCTGGTGGTGACCGGTAATGGCGGTAACTTTTGTGCCGGTGGTGATATTAAATCCTTTCAGGAAATGGCCCCCGAGCCGACGGCGCGGCGCGAGCGAGTGCGCCGCTCCCATATCTGGCTCGATGAATTCCTCAACCTTGAAGTACCAGTAATAGCCGCTGTCGACGGTGCTGCTATGGGGGCAGGCTTTAGCATTATGCTCGCCTGTGACTTTATTTTTTGCACGCCCCGCGCTCGCTGTTCCGGCATATTTGTGCGTACCGGTTTAATCCCCGATATGGGCTGCCTCTTCCTGTTGCCACGCTTAGTGGGCCTACAAAAAGCCCGAGAGCTGCTCTACACCGGGAAAATTCTCAAGCCCGATGAAATGCAGGCTTTGGGCCTGGTGACCGATGTGGTTGATGAAGAACAATTGTTTGATCACGCCTTTGAATTTGCCAGCCGCTTCCGCAATGCCTCCACCACCTCCATCGGCATTACCAAGAACATTCTCAATCAGTCCTTTCACAGTGACCATCGCACCATTTCTGAGCTGGAAGCCTATGGCCAGGCGGTGTGTTTTGATACCGACTACCATCGCGATGCGATTGATCGCTTTCTCAATAAAGAGCCGGCACTGTTTGACTGGGCGAGCTTGGAGAGGAAGAGCAAGGGTGAGCCTGGTACATAATTTATTGCGCTTAGCGCGGGGCTAATAGTGCAGTAGCTACGCCAGTGATTGGCAATAGGCTTTTTGAGGTTTATTTTGTGGTTTATCGATAAACATCCGGGCCTGTATTTGCAGATAATAGATTTTTTTCAGCCCTTATTGTCAGGGTGTCGGTTTCGCCAACAATTTTACCGCCTATCAATCCACGTGCAGCCTGGGCTATCGGCTATCGGCTATCGGCTCTCGGCTCTCGAGACTCGCCTCTAGTCAATTAACTCTAGCCAATTAAGAGCGCGGCTGGTGATTATTGCCTTAGCTCGTATCAGCGGTTCGTTTCTCATCCCAGTGGTAGGGCTGGCGTCGAATTTCCTCTCAGCCCTGGTCTATGATGAAGTGCCTAAGTGAAATTATGTGAAGTAGTTCATGGTTTTCTGGCAATTGCCATCGGTGTTAAGCCTGTTTGTGCGTCGAAGAGCACAGGGAAATACTTTCAATGGACTGAACCCTAGCGTTAAAAGGATGAGGTCAACAATATGTATCACGCTCAGTGTGTTAGCAATAATTGGTTTACCGGTCGCAAAGTTTGGTTACTTCGCGAGCTTCTGGGTTCGCGCTTTGGTGACCCCTGGCAGTCTTCGCTGGTGGTGATTCAGGCGCACTATCTGTGCCGAGATGCTGAGCTATTGCTACTGGAAGGTTTAAGCGAGACTAGGCAATTTCGAAAGCTGCGTGATCGCTTGAAATTGCTGGGCTTTAAGGTCGCTCACGCTAGCCGCCATGGCAGAATCAAGTGCTACCCAGTGGCTTAGCCGAATCGCTAGCCCTCTGTGCCGGGTTTGATTGGCCAGTACCCATGCTCAGCTTTGCTGGCTCACTCCCCTGATTTCAGCTGGCGGCTCGGTAATGTGCGTTTTCCTGCAGGGCTTTTAACAAGGGCAATACTCTCCAGCTATTTTCGCTTGCTCGGTATCCATCACGGCTGACAGCTTTGTGATGGCCCGCGGTATTGTTGCGATCAGGTGTGCCACTGCAGCGTTAGGTCTCGTTAAATATTGCAGTGGCACCGCCGGTTTAAATATCTCGTGAAGCAATAACCCCCGCCGTTTCAAGGTCGGCTATTTGCTGTTCGCTATAACCTAACTGTTCACGGAGGATTTCGTGGTTATTTTGCCCCAGTGTGCCCGCTCGTAGGTCAGGTGGCTCGGGGAATTCAGAAAATCGCAGAGGGGTGCGGGGAATGTGGATTTCACCAAACACCTCATCTTTAATAGTTCTGACACAGCCCCGTGCTTTAACGTGGGGGTGCTCCATAAATTCGGGGATATTGAGGATGGGTGCGCAGGCGACTTTGTTGGCCTGGAGTGCGGCGATGGCTGCTTCGGGACTGTCCTGGGCATCGAGCCAGCCTTGAATGGCACCATTGATTTCTTCGCGGTATTTTCCGGTATCACCCGGGTTTTTAAAACGCGGGTCTTTAATCCAGTCATCGCGACCGATGGTTTTGCATAAGCCCGCCCATTGGTTGAGGCCGACAATAAATAAATAGCGTTCTTTACATTTAAAAATACCGGCCGGTGCTAACAGGTGATGGTCGGGGCCGGCACGGGTGGCGAGCATTTGGCCGTCGGTGGTGTCGTAGAGCTGCACGCTTAATTCGTGGAAACTGAATAACACTTCAATCAGGGAAATATCAATATATTGGCCTTTACCGCCGCGCATGCGGTGCATTAATGCCGTGACGATGGCGCCGTAGGCATGGGCACCCGTGGCGATATCACCAAAGGCGAAGTCACCGAAGACGGGGGTTTCATTTTTCTTGCCCAGCAGGTCGATGATGCCGGCATAGGATTGGCCGATCCAGTCGAAGCCGGGGAGATTGGAAAGGGGGCCGTCCTGGCCGAAGCAGGAGATGGAGCACATCACCAGGCCAGGGTTGATGGCTTTTAGAGTCTCCCAGTCCATTTTGTGCTGCTTCATCACGCCGGGCGAAAAGTTTTCAATGACAACATCGGCGTCTTTAATTAATTCGTAGCAAATTTCCTGGCCTTCTTTGGTGGCGATGTTGACCGCCATGTTTTTCTTGCCGAGGTTGTGCTGGATAAAATAAGCACTGCGGCCATCGCGCTGCATCGGTAGAGTGCGAGCCAGTTCGCCGCTTAATGGCTCAATCTTTATCACTTCAGCGCCGTGCTCAGCCATAATCTTGGTGGCGTGGGGGCCGGCAACCACGTGGGTGAAGTCAACGACTTTAAAGCCATCTAACATCCGTTTTGACATATTGGTCTCCTTTAGCTTGTGGGTTTTTATAATGGTTTGGGATCTTTTGGCGTGCTGTGCCTTGGGACGTACAGGGGTAGACGAAGTCTATATTTTTGGGGCCTTGCACACTTATCATTCTTATATTTATGGGTAGCGGTTTTTTAAATTAACCGGGACGCGTTTCTCCGACATTAACACTCTCGGCCGCCCTATGCATAGTGTGTTTAATTCACTGTTGCATGGGTCGCTTCTGTAGTTTTCTTTGCAAGGTGCGTCGGTGCATGCCCAGGGCGCGAGCAGTGGCGGAGATATTACCGTCGTTTTCTTTTAACACGCGCTGAATATGTTCCCATTCCAGACGGTTGACGGAGGGTGGTTGCTCGGCGAGGGGGGAGTCGGCATTGCCATCATTGGCCTCGAAGGCGGACAAAATATCACTCAGCCCGGCGGGTTTGCAGAGGTAGTTATTGGCACCGAGCTTGATGGCTTCAACCGCGGTGGGGATGCTGGAATAACCGGTGAGAACGACAATTTGTAGGTTTTTATCGATGGCTTTGAGTGCTTCGATTAAATGCAGGCCGGAGTAATTGACCAGTTTTAAATCGAGGATGGCGCGGGAGGGGCGGTGCAGTTTGCACAGTTCGACCGCGCGTACTTCGTCATTGGCGACGTAGCAGGTCGGCCCTCGGCGTTGCAGACTGCGGGCCAGGGTGTCGGCAAAAATTTCATCGTCATCGACAATTAAATAGCTTTCTTCATGGTCTGTGAGCTGATTGTTCATAAAGTGTAAGTCGCGCTCAGGGGTAGGACAACGGCGGTGAGTAAGCCGCCACCCTCGGCATTTAACAGGCTCACTCGGCCACCGTGGCGGTTGAGACTGCTGTGGGTGAGGAAGAGGCCAAGGCCGAGGCCGCCGGGTTTATTACTGGGGATGGGTTTGCCCATTTTTTCAATTTGCTCGCGGCTGAGGCCGGGGCCGTGGTCGCGAATATCAATGAACAAACTGGTTTCATCCCAGCGGATGGTGACTGCTAGCTGTTCGGGGCTGGCCTCGGCGGCGTTATTGAGCAGGTTGAGCAGGGATTGCTGGATCACCGGATGGAAGCAGGCATTGATACTCGGGCTGTCGCTGGCGATGTTGATTTCGGGTTTAACATCGGGTCGAATCAGCATCCAGTTATCGAGCAGATTGTCGACATAGTTTTTAACAGGCGTCGGGCTGGAACCCTCTTCAATAATACTGGCGGCATTGACCAGGCTCTGCAGGGTTTTGCGACAGCGGGCAATTTGCTGGTTGAGGGTGGCGACGTCTTGCTGTTGCTCCGGGTCAGTGACTTCTTCGGCCAGGTTGTCGATCAGCAACTTCATGGTGTTCAGCGGTGTGCCCAGCTCGTGGGCGGCACCGGCGGCGAGGGTGGCAATGGCGAGCAGTTGTTCATCCTGCATTTGTCGGCTTCTTGTGCACGCAGGGCGGCGGCCATCCTGACAACAAAATAGGTGATCAAGCCAGCGCTCAGGGCGAAGTTGATCCACATGCCGAGAATGTGCAGGTTAAAGTCGCTGTTGCCGTGGTGGGGCGTGAGCGGCGTCAGGGCCTGGTAGTAGACCAGAAGGACACTGTAGGCGAAGACGGAGAGGCCGGTAATGGCCCAGGTCATCGCCATTGGCAAGCTGATGGCGGCAATGCTGATGGGTACTAAATAATAGGAAATAAAGGGGTTGGTGGCGCCGCCGCTAAAATAGAGCAGTACGGTGAGGGCGCTAATATCAACCAGCAAGTGAGCGCCAAATTCCTTTTCAGAAATGGTCTTCGACCAGTGGCTGCGCCATTGGGTGAGGACGTTGACGATGGCGAAGGCGATCACTAAGGCGCCGATGATGCCGATGGGCAAACCCAGGGGGTAGATCTGGGTAAAGTAGTAGAGTGCGAGGATTTGCCCGCCGAGGGCGATGTAGCGAATATTAGCCAGGCGACGCAGGTTTTGCCGGGCGGCGGAAATGTTGGCGGGGGACTTGCTCACGGGTGGGTGCTCATAGGAAAAATATTTTGGTCGTCGCTGTTATCGCCATGCTAACAAATTGCCGCGCCCAAACGCAGTGTTGCGCTTTCAGCGTAAAGCTTAAAGCCAGCCCTGCTTTTGCAGGGTGACTTTAAGGGGTGGGTATATTCGAGTTGTTTGCCAGCAGCGCTTTAGAAGGACAGGGCGGCGCTAACAAAGACGTTACGGCCCCGGCCCGGCAGGCGATCACCGACGGGAATGTCGCTATCGGCATTGCGGTTGTAGCCCGTCAGGTGGTCGACGTACTCTTTGTCGAGGAGGTTGGCTATGCCGGCGTTAATCCGCAGGTCAGAGGAGAGCTGGTATTGGCTGTAGAGGTTGAGCAGACCATAGCCAGCACTGTCTTCCTCATCGTTATAGGCGGCGACTTTGGATTGGCTGGCGTAGAGCACGGACTCGAGACTGGCGCTTAACTGGTCCTGCTCCCAGGTTAAGGTCAGGCGGTTGTTTAAGGGGGCGACGCGATAGAGATTGTCGTTGCCGTCCTTATCTTTGCCGCGCACATAGCTGAGTACGCCGTCGAGACGCCAGTTGTCATGTAGCACCATGCCGTAGCGACCATCGAGGCCGTAGAGTTCGGCATCGATATTGTTGAATTGCAGGGGGTTCTGGCCGCTCATCATGGTCGACAACATATTCGCGCTCATGTTGCTTGAGGGGGTGCCCTGAATGAAGTTATCCACCTTGCGGAAGAAGATCTGCCCCTTGGCGTAGAAGTCGCCCTCGCTCCAGTCCAGGCCAAGGGTGATTTCATGGTTGGTTTCGCTGTCGAGGTCGAGGTTGCCGATGTAGGTGCGCCCGTCAGCCAGACCGCCGGTGGATTGCAGGGGCAGCCACAGATAGAGTTCTTGGTAGGAGGGAGCACGGTTCTTTTGCCCCAGGCCAATATTGAAATCAGTACTGGCGTTGAGGGGGCGAGTGGCTTTCAGCACGACATCAATATTGTCGAAATTTTGTTCGCGATTGGCATTGTTGAAGTTGTTGGCCAGCTGGTTGGCCTGCATTTGCATCATTGGCATCATGCCACTGGCGGAGACCTCATCGCTGTTCATCGCGACATGGTTGTAGCGCACGCCGGCTTCTAATTGCCAGTCGCCTCGTGAGCCTTTCCACTCAGTGAAAAAACCGTCGATATCGCGCTCGGCATCGGCAAAGTTTTGCACCCGGAACATGGCCATATTAGGGTTGGTGATCACCGCATCGTGGAGGGTGTCGGCGCTATCGATGCCCAGTGTCAACGTGTCTTCACCGAGGGGGAATTCGACGCTGGCCCCCCAGGTCAATTGCTGGCCAATGGCTTCATTCTGGCGGTAGCCCATAGGATTACTATTGCTACGTAGGGAAAAATTGTCCATTAAATGGTAGACGTGGCGATAGCCGATGCGGGTGCGCAGGGTTGCGCCCTGGAATTGCGTCATGCCATTAAAATTGGCGATGTCGGTATCGATATCAATAATATCCATGGGCAGGGCGGGGGTGCCGGTATCACTGGTTTTTAGCTTGCCGAGAGACACCTCCGCTTCACTGAGCGCATTTTGCCAGCCGTAGCTGAGGTCATAGCGCTGGCGTCGGTAGCCAGTGTCACGCAGTGTTTTACCGTCGCCCGTTTCCGCATCATCTCCCTCGTCAAAGGACGCGAGGATGGCCAGTTTGTGCTGATTATTGGCGGCGATGACTTTTGCGGCGCTATTGCTGCCGTCATCAACAGAACCGAAGCGGGTCGCAATGCCACCGGAGATAGTGGCTTTGCGGCTATCCGCAAAATCACCGCGATCCAGTTTGGCTTTTATGAGACCACCGATGGATTCCTGGCTATCGGCAACCGAGGCGATGCCGGGGCTGAGCTCGATGGATTTCAACAGTAGGGGTGGCGCGTAAGACAGGGGGGTGTCCATGGCGTTGGGGCCACCGCTGAGTACGGCTTCGTTTTCCATGGTCACCGCCACGCGGTCACCGAACAGTCCCCGGTATTGGGCGATGCCGGTGATGGGGCCATTGCTGTTGATATTGGCGCCGGGCAGGGCCTGTAACAGTGCGGCACTGTCGGGCCTGTTAATAGGCGTCGCTGCAATATTTATGCGATCGTCAGCGCTTACAGCCTCACCTTCGACAATGATTTCTTCGATCGCTACCGTGCTGGCCTTGGCTGTTGCAGGGCTAGCATTATTTGCCTGACTTACCATCCCTACGTCAGCGGCCTGTGCCGGCAAAGAAACGGCTATAGCGATAAGGGATAAAGGCAAGGCTTTGTTCATTCTTGAATCCATAATATATAAGTGGGCTTATGGTAACTTTTCCCCGCTTTTATACCGATGTGACATGTTGTCGCACCTTTGTTTCTTATCATTTCCCCGGGCTTTTGTTGTGGGCTTCGCTTGTATTGGTGGGTCGATACCGATACATTGCGTGCTGAAAAAAAACACGGTGACGGCATGTTAGATAAGACCTTGATCGGCAAGAGTTTTCCGGCGCTGGTAGTGGATGTGGATAGATGGCAATTGAAGTTTTTTGCGAAGGCTGTGGGCGAAGAAAATCCGATCTATTTCGATGAGGCTGCCGCCATCGCCGAGGGCTATCGCGCTATCTTGGCGCCACCGACTTACGGCGTTACCCTCGGTTGTGCGGTGCCCGACCCCTTTGCTCGCGCCAAAGCGGTGGGTCTGGATGCTACCAAAATCCTCCACACCGCCCAGAGCTTCGAATACTTTGAGCCGATTTGTGGCGGCGACCAAATTACCCTGGTGGCGACCATTACCGATGTTTTTGAGAAGCGCCGCGGTGCCTTTAAATTTATGGTCGAGGAAACGGTTGCCACCAATCAGCTCGGTCAGCTCACCACCCGCTTTCGTCAAACCGTGGTTGAGCGGGCGTAAGCGATGCCGGCCGACAGTGAGATAGGGATTAACAATTCAGGAAATTATGAAAGAGATTTTTTTTGATCAAATAGCTGTTGGTGATCATCTGCCGAGCTTGACGAAGCCCCCCATCACTCGTACCACGCTGGCTTATTTTTGTGGCGCCTCGAATGATCACAACCCGGTGCATGTTGATAGTGACTTTGCCCGCGCCTCCGGTGCCGATGACGTTTTTGTCCACGGCATGCTCGACATGGCCTATATGGGGCAGTTGCTGACGGGCTGGGTGCCACAGACGGCCATTGTCAGCTTTGGTGTTAAGTTTGGAGCCATAGTCTACGTTGGCGATACCATTACCTGCCGGGGTGAGGTGATCGATAAAACCGCTAACGATGGGGTCTACCTCTTGAAGCTCAAGCTCAGGGCGGTCGACCAGCACGGAGAGTCAAAATTAACGGGCGAAGCGCAACTCCGAGTGAGCGCGCCAGAGTCAGCACAGGAGAGTTTGTAGATGAACGATTACCGCCCCTCATGGATGGATGAAAACCTCGATATTTATCGTAACTCTGTCAGTCGCTTTGTTGAAAACGAAATGCAGCCCCACGATGAACGATGGCGCGAACAGGGCCATATCGATAAAGAACTTTGGCGCAAGGCCGGTGCTCAGGGTTTTCTCTGTAGCGATATTCCCGCTGAATACGGCGGTGGCGGTGCCGATTTTCGTTATGAAGCGGTATTTTTTGAAGAGCAATGGCGCCGCGGATTAACCGGCATGGGGCAGGGGGTTCATAGCATTAGTGCCCACTATATCCACAATCACGGTACCGAGGAGCAAAAGCTCAAGTATCTGCCGAAAATGGCCAGTGGCGAAATGATTGCTGCCATTGCGATGACCGAGCCGGGCACAGGTTCAGACCTGCAGGCGATCACCACGAAAGCCGTGAAAGACGGTGAGCACTATATCGTCAATGGCTCGAAGATTTTTATTACCAATGGCTACCTCTGCGAGCTGCTGGTGCTGATCGTTAAGACCGACGCTAGCGCGGGTGGTAAAGGCGTGTCGCTGCTGTTGCTCGAGACGGCAGACTTACCCGGTTATCGTGTCGGCAAAAAACTGAAAAAAATGGGCCAGAAAGCTCAGGACACGGTCGAACTGTTTTTTGAAGACGTACGTGTTCACCAGAGTCAATTACTCGGTGGCGAAGAGGGTAAGGGCTTTTACCAGTTGATGAGCGACCTGCCCTACGAGCGCAGCACCGTCGGTATTCAGGGTGTCGCCTTAATGGAAGGCGCCATTGCTGAGACACTGAACTACGTGAAAGAACGCCACGTCTTTGGCAAGCCCTTAATGGAGATGCAAAACACGCGCTTCAAGCTGGCCGAAGTGGCATCGCTAACACGAGCGGCCCGCGTCTTTATTGACAGTTGCGTCGAAAAGGTGGTCTCGGGTGAACTCGATAACGCCACGGCTTCAATGTCCAAATGGTGGATTTCCGAGCTGCAGCAGAAGATCGTCGATGAATGTCTGCAATTGCACGGTGGCTATGGTTATATGGATGAGTATTTAATTTGCCGGATGTATGCTGATAGCCGTGTTGCACGAATATATGCCGGCACCAGTGAAATTATGCTCGAAGTGGTGGCGCGCAGTTTGTAGCTGCCGTTTGTGCTTGTTACTAGGCAGTCCAAATTGAGTCAGTTAAAGAGTAACTAAGCAGGGCGACGGTCGGAGTATCAGGTCGCAGAATCGGTTTTGGGTTTACGATAGGAGGACGTAAACCCAGGGCATAACGAGAGTAGTTGCCGTTTGAGAAGCCATTTAACCTTTCAGCCTCTGGGGGCTATCCAGCCCTGTTGGCAGCAGAAAACTCGCCATATACTCGCCCCAAAGAGGATTTCGGCCAGTCGCCGATGGAGGGAGATGTTGATTTTTGTTAGCGAGTATTACTCTATCGAGCAGCGAGTGATGAGCTTGTTGCGCGCTATTCTCACTCTTACTCCCTTAAGAAGGGCCGCTTAGTTGAGGCTGGCACCCTTTTTCTCCGGCCTGGGCTTTCTGTCAGTGGCCATTGTCCTGCATTTTTTTGCCGGCTTTGTTTTTATTAATAATATCCCCCTCTACTTCTTATTGGCCCTGTCCTCTGTGTTCAGCATGCTTTTGTTGAAGCGTCGTGCCAGCCCGGCGGTTTTAAGTACGGAAGTGAGTACGGGTGACGGCTCGCTGGAAGATATTGCCGGCATCTGCAAGGTAGTGGTATGGCAGGCCGATGAGAGGGGTTTATTGACGCAAATTATTGGTTGGCAAGGGATTAACCACGAGGTGGATACGGCCGATTTGCTGGGTCGTGATATTGCTGTTCTCAAGGATGACTACCCCAGTTTTTATGCGCTTATGCTACGCGCCCGCAATGGCGAAGAATTTATTGCCCACGGCGATTTCGGCTCTCAGTCCTACCAACACAGTTTTTCTGCATTGACGGATGGAGAGGGCAGGGCCGCCGGTTTTCAATGTGTCTCCCTCGATGTTACCGAAGATCAGCGCCTTTATAATCGCCTGGCTTTCAGCGAACAGTTGATTGCTACCTCTGGTGAGGCGGTAATTATTTTTAATCGCCAGCGCCAGCCGCTGAGTGTTAATCATGCCTTTACGCGCATGAGCGGTTTTTCCCGCAACGAGCTGGTCAAACTTGTCGCTCGTGCTGACAAGCAGTCGGGCCTCATCGTTCATCCCGATGGTACTTTTTTCAAGAGCGTTTTATTGGCTTTAAAGGAAAAGGATTACTGGACCGGCGAGGTGGCACTACGGCGTCATTCGGGTGAGCAATTTGCCGCCAATGTGTCACTCAGTGTGATTCGCGGCAGTGGTGGAACTCTGACGCATTACGCGGTGTTCTTCTCTGACCTGAGTTACATGAAGCGCAGCCATGAAGAGCTGCGCTATTTGGCAACCCACGATAATTTAACGGACCTGCCCAACCGTCGTCTGTTGATGGACCGGCTTGAACAGGGCATACAGCGCGCCAAGCGAAGCCATCGCCAGCTAGCGGTGTTTTATATTGATCTGGACAGTTTCAAATTGATCAATGATTCTCTGGGGCATCACTTTGGCGATGAGTTACTAAAAGAAATTGCGCGGCGTCTACTCAAGGCCGTCAGGCAGAGTGACACCGTGGCCCGTTTGGCGGGCGATGAATTTACCGTGGTCGCCGAAAATATCAACGACCTGGTTGAAGTCAGGTCGATAGCAGAAAAAATTCTCTCCTGCTTTGAAAAACCCTTTGAGTTTCACGACCAGCAACTGGAAGCAACGGCCAGCGTCGGGGTGGCGGTTTACCCCAGTGATGGCAGTGACCTGATCACTCTAATGAAGCAGGCCGATACGGCCATGTACAAGGCCAAAGCGGCGGGTCGAAATGGTTTTTACAGCTTGCACGACGGTGAGAACAGCCGCGTCTCGGGGCGCTTATTTTATCCCTCTGAATTGCGCCTGGCGCTCAAGCGCAATCAGATGTCTCTGGTCTACCAGCCGCTCTTTGATATTAAGCAGCAGCGGGTCGTAGGCTGTGAAAGTTTACTGCGCTGGAACCACCACGCTCGCGGTTTAATCAAGCCCAGCGATTTTATGTTGATTTCTGAAGAGGCCGGCATTACCGGGGAGCTGGGAGCCTGGACCCTGAATGAAGTTTGTCGGCAACTTCGCAGCTGGCATCTACAGGGCATGGATGTGGGTTATATCTCCATCAATATCGAAATATCACAGATAGAAGATCCCGCCTATCCTGAGTTAATACTCGATGCGCTGGAGCAGCATAAGCTCGATCCTGCATGCCTGATGTTTGAAATTAGCGAAGCCCTGGTACTGGCCCATTTAACCAAGGTGACGCAGTTTATTCGGACTTTGAGCCAGATGGGTTTGCGCTTTTGTGTTGACGGTTTTGGTTCCAGCGGCAAAAATTCTAACTACCTTAAAAACCTGCCCGTGGAAGCACTGAAGCTAGACCATCGCCTGTTGATGCGGGTTAATGGCACGCGCCAGCATATTGATTTGATTCAGGCCCTGACGGGTATTGGCGATATTCTCGATAAAACCGTGATTGCCGTCGGTGTGGAGCGGGTTCGACAGGAAGAAGTGCTGGCGGAAATTGGCTGTCACTTCGCCCAGGGTTATCTCTACGGTAAACCGATGAGCGCCGATTACTTTGGTAAAACGTACAGCCAGCAAGCGGCCAATCGCCCCACCCGTTTAAATTAGTCCTCTCTCAAAATATCTTGCGCTTCTGTGGCTGGATTCACCGATAAGGCGGTAGGATACTCACAGGTCACAAAATAGCGGGCAAACTGCTCGGCCTGCCACTAAAATCTGCGACAAAATCCCAGGCTCTGATACCTTTGTCGGTGCTTGGATGATAGTAATTCGACGGAAAAAACCATGACAGATTACAGTGCCCCTCTCGATGAAATGAACTTCCTTGTTAATGATGTATTGGGGATGGCCGATATCGCGGCCTTACCCGGTTATGAAGAGTGCTCAGATGAACTGGTGGCAGCCATTTATGGCGAGGCCGGGCGCTACTTTTCAGAGGTCATTGCGCCGACCAACCAAAGTGCCGATGAAGAAGGCTGCCGTGTGGAGGATGCCGCCGTTGTCAGCGCCGAGAGCCTGGATGGCCTGTATCAGGGTTTTGTGGCCGCGGGCTGGCCTGCGCTCACCGGTGATCCGCAATTTGATGGTCAGGGCTTACCCCACCTGGCGGGTGTTGCGGTTGAAGAAATGTGCCAAAGCGCGAATCTAAGTTTTTCTCTGCTGCCACTTTTGACCAAGGGCGTGATTACCGCTATCGAGCGCTTTGCCAGTGACGAGCAAAAGGCCAGCTATTTGCCTCAGCTGATTAGCGGCGAGTGGACGGGCACCATGAACTTAACGGAATCACAGGCGGGTAGCGATTTGGCCGCCGTGCGTGCTAAAGCAGTGCCGGTTGATGATCACTATCTGATTTCGGGACAGAAAATATTTATTACCTGGGGTGACCACAGTTACACCGACAATATCGTACATTTGGTGCTGGCTCGTACGCCCGATGCCCCCGAGGGCGTGAAGGGTATTTCGCTATTTATCGTGCCCAAATTTATTCTCGATGCCGATGGCAAGCCGGGTCAACGCAACGATGTTTACCCCGTGAGTGTTGAGCACAAGATGGGCATTCACGCTAGCCCGACCTGTGTGCTCAGCTTCGGTGACAACGAGGGTGCCGTGGGTTATTTGATCGGCAACGAGAATGAAGGCCTGAGTTATATGTTTGCGATGATGAATCACGCTCGCCTGGCCGTTGGTCTGCAGGGTGTCTCCATCGCCGAGCGCGCCTATCAGCAAGCGGTGAGTTATGCCCGCGACCGCGTGCAGGGCAACGCACCGGGTCAGCCCGAGCGGGTGGCGATTATTCATCACGCCGATGTGCGACGCATGTTGATGTTGATGAAATCCCAAACCGAAGCGGCCCGGGTGCTCAGCTATTCGGCTTTTGCCCACTGGGATTTTTTCAGTCACAGTCCCGATGCCGAAACCCGCGCCTATCACCAGCGTCGGGTCGATATTCTCACGCCACTGGTGAAGGCCCTGAGTACCGAGGTCGGTAACGAGGTGGCTTATATTGGCGTGCAAGTACACGGCGGTATGGGTTTCATTGAAGAGACAGGCGCCGCCCAATATATGCGCGACGCCCGTATCCTGCCCATTTATGAAGGTACCAATGGTATTCAGGCGCTGGACTTGATCGGTCGTAAATTACTGCGTGATCAAGGCACTGCGGCCCGTGAATTACTCGCCGATTTAAAACAGGACTTACTGCCTGCCAATGACCTGGGTCTGGAGCCACTGGCTCAGCCGGTACTGGACAGTTTTGAACGGTGTGAACAGGCGATTCACTTTGTCTTTGAGCAAGCCGGTAGTGATGGACACTTTGCCGGTGCCGTCGCCTTTGATTTATTGCTGTTGATCAGCAATAGCGTGGCGGCAGCATTGATGGTGAAAAGTGCCATTGTCTCCCAGCGTGCGCTTAATACTGGCAGTGATAAAGCCCAGTTCCACAAAACCAAACTGGCGACGGTGACCTTTTATATTGAGCATGTACTGCCACGTACCGAGGCTTACTACCGCTCCCTTAAAAAGGGCCACGCTTCGACGATGGCTGTCGATGTGGATGCCTTTTAAGCCTGGCTACTGACACTGAAGAATTTAAACCCTAGATTTTAAATTCTTCAGAAATTTGCCGGCACCAGTCGGCAATGCGCTGTTCACTGAGTTCGAATTCGCTGTCTTCGTCAAGTGCCAGGCCGAGAAAGGACTGGCCATCCGGGCTCAATGCTTGTGAGGCGCTAAAGCGATAACCCTTAGCGCTAGTCTGGCCAATAGTGCTTGCGCCGAGACTGTCGAGCTTGGTCCATAGGTAGCCCAGGGCATCCTGAAACCATTCGGGATAGCCCTCCTGGTCGCCGAGGCCGTAGATGGCCACCGTTTTGCCGACCCAGTTTAGCGCGTCGATATCGTCCCAGATATTTTCCCAATCCTCCTGCAGCTCGCCGTAATCCCAGGTCGGTATGCCCAAAATAATGGACTGATAGTGCTCGGCGATTTTCAGCGGGCTGGTTGCGATGTTGAAAATATCGACGGTGTAAGTTTGATTGAGAATAGCGGCGATTTTTTCAGCGGCGATTTCCGTATAACAGGTGGAAGAACCGTAAAATAAAGCGATATTGCCACGCTGCTGCTGGTTACTGTTATTCCCCAGAGGCACTCAACCCTGAAAATCGAGCTGGCGCCAGACCTCGTAAACGATCACCGCTGCCGCGTTGGAGAGATTCATGCTGCGGCTGTCGGCCTGCATTGGGATACGCAGGATATGCTCTTGGGGTAAAGCTTTGAGAAATTCGACCGACAGACCTCGGGTCTCCGGGCCAAAAACCAGGGTATCGCTGTCTGTAAAGTTGGGCTGGCAGTGAGTGTTGGTGCCTTTGGTGCTAATGGCAAAAATGCGGCCTGGTGTTTGCTGGTCGAGGCCTTGAGTGTTTGTACCCTGGGTCTTATTAGCTTGGGCCTCTAGCGCTTGAGCGCTTAAAAAGTGCGGCCAACTCTTATGGGTTTTTACCGCTTGCCACTCGCCGTAGTCGAGCCCGGCGCGGCGCAGTTTTTTATTATCCATGTCAAAACCCAGGGGCTCTATCAAGTGCAAATGAAAGCCGGTGTTGGCACAGAGGCGGATAATATTACCGGTGTTGGGGGGGATTTCCGGTTCGAAAAGGACGATGTTGGGCATGGTTTTATGACGTGGCAAAAATGCAATTTTCGCCTTATTGATAGCACTATTACAAGACCTGTGTTGCCACCTTTGGCGGGCGTCAATATAGGCCTTGTACCTGACCAGACTGCGTGTAAAATTGCCCGTTGATGTACGCCATGTCGGCTGACAATGGGTGCCCCCGCAATCTTAACAACGAGTAATCGATGCACCTGAAATGTATCAAGCTGGCAGGCTTTAAGTCCTTCGTCGACCCCACGACTGTGTCTTTTCCCAGTAAGTTGTGTGCCGTGGTGGGCCCCAATGGCTGTGGCAAGTCGAATATTATCGATGCGGTGCGCTGGGTGATGGGCGAGAGCTCGGCCAAGCATTTGCGCGGCGAGTCGATGACCGATGTGATTTTCAACGGTTCCGGCGGCCGCAAGCCCGTGGGGCAGGCCTCGATAGAACTGGTTTTCGATAACAGCGATGGCACGCTCAGTGGTGAATACGCTAGCTACAGTGAAGTGTCTGTGCGGCGCATGGTGTCCCGTGAGGGCCAGTCGAATTACTATTTGAATGGCAGTAAGTGTCGCCGCCGCGATGTCACCGATGTGTTTCTCGGCACCGGGCTGGGGCCGCGTAGCTATTCGATTATCGAACAGGGCATGATCTCCAATCTGATTGAATCAAAACCCGAAGAGCTGCGGGTTTTTATCGAAGAAGCCGCCGGTATTTCGAAGTATAAAGAGCGCCGCAAGGACAC
>MAAC01010107.1_pt1 | contig 25125 bp, 18 predicted proteins | sample 1115981 | NCBI WGS metagenome assembly MAAC01 (sample SAMN04961126, study PRJNA320927) | seawater metagenome | isolation source: sample BD02T64 sea water enriched with oil for 64 days | place: USA:Gulf of Mexico | collected 2013-07-27
GATTTACTATTTGAAGATGACTGTTTATTAATTAATGTTATAATTTTTAGTGGTTTATTGTTTTTTTTGATGGTGAGCCTATTACCCTTCATTTTTAGTCCTAGATAAAATTTGCAAGCACGTATGTTGTCGCAAGCTATGCGTAAGTTAACGGGTAACTTGAAAAAATCAAACACCATGCTTATCTTTATCAACCAAATCCGTATGAAAATAGGGGTGATGTTTGGTAACCCAGAAACAACAACAGGTGGTAATGCGCTAAAATTTTATGCTTCTGTGCGTTTAGATATTCGCCGTATTGGCGCCGTGAAAAATGGCGATGAAATTGTCGGTAATGAAACGCGTGTCAAAGTGGTTAAAAATAAAATTGCGCCACCATTCAAACAAACTGAATTCCAAATTCTTTATGGTGAAGGTATTAACAACCTAGGTGAACTAATTGATTTAGGGGTTAAAAATGGTTTTGTTGAAAAAGCTGGCGCATGGTACAGCTGTAACGGTGAACGTATAGGTCAAGGTAAGGCCAATGCCGCGAAATACCTAGATGAACATCCTGAAATGGCTAAAGATGTTGATGCTAAATTACGAGAAATGTTTTTAAATAAAAATGATGTTTCAAAAGAGAAAGAAGTAGAAGTTTCAGAATAAATTATAGGTAGACTTATCTAGCTAATAAAAACCTTTGTTAAACGACAAAGGTTTTTTTTTGACACGATAGGTGCCAAAAAATAGTTAATTTATAATTCGATATTTGGAAAATATCGTTAATCTCACTGGGTAGAACGGAATATAATCAGCTAATTTCCTGATAAAATTTAAATATCGTCACTGCCATCTTTTTTGTCTTCACGCCCCAGCCCTAAAAATTTTAAACTCAGAGCAAGCATAAGAATAGAAATAGGCAGTATTAATATCTCCCACTTGAGGCTATTTAAATTAATCAATATTATTTCGAGAAACTTAACAAATAAAATAATGACGATGACTTCGCCCAATATGTTCTTTAAATGGCCGATGTTTGGCGTGCTTATCCATTTGAGGACGGATGTTTTATTGGCAACTTTCTTATCAGAGATGAATAAGGTAAATACGCCATGAGCAAAAATAAATAATACCAGCGCAATGAGAAAAGTATCTAATGATTTAATCAAATAGGTCGTTGCAACTTCAGATGTATCAAGATGAGATAGACTCTCATTGGTAACTTGAGCAAAAAGCACGGTCGTATAGGCTGAATAGGTCTTCATTGCTCCAACAATAAACAATAAAACAGACCCTAACAGCGAACATATAATGGCTACCCAGCTAATAAATCTAAATATATTAAATGTTTCTTTCATTTTTAAACCTTTCATTAGTTATTCAAGACGGTGTTTTATAGGTTGAATGGCATCGGGTAAATTTGTTTCACCTAAAACTTCTAACAAATTTATCTCAGTACCACGAGACATTGCACTTAAGGCTAAGTCGTTGGCAGACAGGCCAAATGGCTCCTCTAATTCTTCGCTTAATGCATCTAAACCAAAAAAAGTGTAGGCAACTATTGCGCAAAATAACGGGGTAAACAAACCTTGTGAGGTGACAATACCAAACGGTAATATTAAGCAATAAAGGTATGCTGTGCGCTGAACAAGTAACATATAAGCAAATGGCAGTGGTGTACTCTGAATTCGCTCACATGCGGCCTGAACTGATGCCATTGAGGTAATATGATCGTCGAGACTTTGTATTAAAAAGTCAGATAATAAATTTTTATGGCGACAGGTACCCAACTTTTTCCCCATCAGGCGTAATAGCGCGTCAGGTAAATTTTGCGACTGACGTAGCGGCTCAATATCGTCAGGCTCAAGGTATTTTTTAATATCACTCCAAGGCGCAGACTTTCTTAGTTTATGTCTTAACGCATGATTAAAAGCGATAGTCAGGTATATCATGCGTTTTTGTACTTCAGCTCCCCCTTTAGTTTGCCCATCGATATATGATGTTACCTGACGGGATAAGCTACGGGAATCAACAATAAGTTGTCCCCATTGCTTACGAGCTTCCCACCAACGATCATAACTGGCATTGTTTCTAAAGCCGAGAAACAAAGATAATGCAACGCCCAATAACGCGAGTGGGGCTAATGTAAAGCGTGGAAATATTTCAGGATAATAATGTTGAGTAGCTGCTACAACTGCCCCTAACATAGTTATAAATGCTATTTGCGGAAAAATAAGTGGCACAACTGAACCACGTATAATAAAAAAGAGCTGGAATGCATTAGGTTTATTTCGAACAATCACAATGGCCTCCTGCGTTATTTCTATCAATATCAATAAGATTAAATCATTGTCAACTAAGGGAGAAGTGGCCGTTGAATGGTTCAACGGCCATCATAGTATCACTGTCATAGCCTTACTTTTTCAAATGACTTGCATGAAAGCGTAGGTGCTCTTCAATAAAGCTCGAGATAAAATAGTAACTGTGATCATAGCCTTCATGAAGGTGCAATTCCAAAGGGTAACCACTAGCTTTTGCTGCGGCTGCTAATGCTTCTGGCTTTAACTGCTCCACCAGAAAATCATCGGCGCCACCTTGATCAACCCTAGCAGGAATAAACTGCTCGGCTTGTCGCATTAGCTCGCTGGCATCATGGTTGCGCCAAGTTTTTTTGTCCTTACCAAGATAGGCGGTAAATGCTTTTCTCCCCCAAGGACAATCCATAGGATTATTAATTGGGCTAAATGCCGACATTGAGCTGTAACGATCAGGGTTTAGCATTGCAATGGTTAGCGCGCCATGTCCGCCCATCGAATGTCCCGAAATAGCACGTTTATTTGATACTGGAAAGGTCGATTCAATTAACTGGGGTAGCTCGTTAACCACATAATCGTACATTTGGTAATGACGACTCCATGGGGTTTGAGTAGCATTGACGTAAAACCCTGCGCCTTGACCCAAGTCATAACTGTCATCGTCGGCGACATCATTACCGCGGGGGCTGGTATCAGGAGCAACAATGGCAATACCCAATTCAGCAGCAATACGTTGAGCACCTGCCTTTTGCATAAAGTTTTCATCGGTGCAGGTCAGGCCTGAAAGCCAGTAAAGTACTGGCACCTTTTCGTCATTTGATGCCTGCGGTGGCAAGTAGATTGCAAAACGCATATTGCAGTTTAGTGTTTTGGCGTGATGACTATATTGTTTATGCCAGCCGCCAAAGCTTTTGTTTACACTTACGTTTTCTATTGAATAATCAATGGTCATTTCAGTACCTTTGGGCTTCCTCAACATGTTAATAACATGATGAGAAAGTTGGATAGTTATTATTTGTTAAAATGTAAACTTGTCAAAATGGTTACTTATTAAAATGATTACTTATCAAAGTGAATGACCGTGCGGATACTCTCGCCTTTATGCATCAATTCAAAGGATTCATTAATATCTTCTAAACCCATAGTATGAGTAATAAAGTCACTTAATTTGAATTCACCTTGTAAGTAACGTTCTACATACTCAGGTAATTCAGTACGACCTTTTACGCCACCAAATGCAGAGCCACGCCATACACGACCAGTTACTAATTGGAACGGGCGGGTTGATATCTCTTGTCCTGCACCAGCAACACCAATAACGACTGACTCGCCCCAGCCTTTGTGACAGCACTCTAAGGCAGAGCGCATTAGGTTCACGTTGCCAATACACTCAAACGAGTAATCAACACCGCCGTCGGTTAACTCAACGATGACATCTTGAATAGGTTTGTCGTAATCTTTAGGGTTAATAAAGTCTGTGGCCCCAAGCTTTTTCGCCAAATCGAACTTACTTTCGTTGATATCAATGGCAATAATACGACTGGCTTTCGCCATGGTTGCGCCGATTACTGCTGAAAGGCCAATGCCACCCAAGCCAAAGATGGCAACGGTTGCTCCTTCTTCAACTTTAGCGGTATTCATTACTGCGCCCATACCAGTGGTAACACCACAGCCCAATAAGCAAACTTCTTCAAGAGGCGCTTCTTTATTGACTTTCGCTAACGAAATTTCTGGTAATACTGTGTACTCAGAAAATGTTGAACAACCCATATAATGAAAAATTGGTTGGCCATCTTTATAAAAACGTGTCGTGCCATCAGGCATTAACCCTTGACCTTGTGTCTCACGAATTTTTTGACAAAGGTTGGTTTTACCCGATAAACAGAATTTACATTCGCCACATTCAGGAGTGTAAAGTGGAATAACATGGTCGCCAACTTGTACGCTAGTAACCCCTTCACCTATTTGCTCAACAATACCGCCACCTTCATGGCCTAAAATCACCGGAAAGATGCCTTCTGGATCATCCCCTGACAACGTAAAGGCATCGGTATGACATACGCCAGAGGCAATAACCTTAACTAAAACTTCACCTTTACGCGGTAACATTACATCGACTTCTTCGATAGATAGTGGTTGCTTAGGCCCCCAAGCAATGGCGGCTTTTGATTTAATAAATTTATCTGACATATTTTTTCTCACTTTTCAGTTGGTAGCTATTTTAATGGCTATGGAACGTAGACGTGTGCTTTACATTATAGTCTAGTCTAATCGGTTTATTTAAACATGATAATACGTCTATTACGTAAATCACTTTTGCTAACGGGTAATAATAGTGTTCAATCACCAGTTAACAGTCAATTGCTTATATTTTATGGGTAAACAGTACACAATAATTCTTTCACTTTAATGACTGTGACCTTGTGAAAGGTTGATCACGCCAACCCCTATCGCAACAAATGCCATACCAAGCCAAGTGGTTAAATCAAGATGTTGGCGGTAAATCACTGTCGACAATAATGTTACTGTAATAACGGCAAGACCAGCCCATAAGGCATGAACGATGCCAATAGGCATACCCTTCATTGCTTGTCCTAAAAACATAAACGCCGCTAAGTGCCCTAACAAAACCAGTACACTTGGAATGGGGTTGGTAAAACCATCGGTTGCTTTTAAGGCTACATGAGACATCGCTTCTGCGGCGACACCTAAAAAAAGAAATAACCAACTCATATTTGTTTCCTATAATGTTATGCAGGCTGTTGTCGCTTAAGCAATACCACGTTTTCTGGGTGAGCCGCCATGGATTGGCTAAGTCACAGCGCGCTGTTTTGATGGCTGCTATTATATTTGTTTCTAAAGAAATGATAATATGCTAATTTGGAAAATCACTTGTACATATAGGTAACAATAATGCAATGGGACGGTATCAGCGAATTTGTTTTTGTTGCTGAGAATGAGAGCTTTACTCAAGCCTCAAAAAAAATGGCAATTTCAACAGCTCAAGTGAGTCGACAGATCAGTGCGCTAGAAAAGCGACTTAATATAAAATTATTTTATCGTACTACCCGTAAAGTAGCGTTAACTGAAGAAGGGCGTGTTTTTTATCAGCATTGTCGCAGCGTACTCGATGGTTTGGAAGCTGCTGAACGAGCTATCACAAACTTACAATCTAAGCCTCAAGGAAAAATTAAGTTAACAGCTCCAGTCGCTTATGGTGAACAACATATATTACCGCTAGTAAATAATTTTATAAAGCAATATAGCGATGTTGAAATGTCTGCTTATTTAAGCAATCGTCAAATTGATTTAGTTGAAGAGGGCTATGACTTAGCTATTCGTCTTGGTAAGTTAAGTGACTCGACAATGATGGCAAAAAAACTAGGCAAGAGAACAAGTTATGTTTGCGCATCACCAAGTTACCTAGATAAACATGGCGTACCACATTCACTATCAGAACTTAATAAACACAGTTGTTTGTTAGGCACTATAGACTATTGGAATTTTAGGGACTTTGGCAGAGAAAAAAATATCCGTGTAACAGGTAGATTGCGATACAACAGTGGTTATAGCCTAATAGATGCGGCACTAAAAGGTTTAGGAATAGTACAATTACCTGATTATTATGTTCAGCCACATATACAAAGCGGTGAGCTGGTTACCTTGTTAGATAGTTATCGTGTGCCTGATGAAGGAATATGGGCGGTTTATCCTCAAAATAGACATTTATCACCCAAAATAAGACTCCTGGTTGACTACTTAGCAGAGCAGTTACTTTAAGCTATGGCTATGTAGTGAATAATTGTTGTTATTGTTTTTGTTGATGTTACTTATTGATTTAAATGTCTTTTTAGGTGGTATTTATTCTCGAAAACTTCGTGGTTGAACCACTTATACAAGTTAAATCATACCAACAACCGTTAAGTATCATACGGTCTAATGGCCTAAGCTATTGATTTAGGTATTGGGCGTAGGAGCGCTTTTTATAGCTAAAAGTTTCGCTATAGAATGTATTGTTTAGACGTCTATACGTTTAGAAGTTGACATCTCTAGCAATCTAAGTAACATGATTACCTAGACAATAAGTACTTTAATTTCTTATTAGGTTATCTGCTATGCCCATTAAAATTCCTGATCAACTACCTGCGTTATCTATTTTAGATAAAGAAAATATTTTCGTGATGTCTGAGCATCGTGCTATCAGTCAAGAAATTCGCCCTATGCAAGTGGCGATCTTAAATTTAATGCCGAATAAGATAGAAACTGAAGTACAAATCTTACGTGTGTTGTCTAATACGCCATTACAAATAAATGTTGAGTTTGTCCGCATTCATGCCAATGAGTCTAAAAATACCCCTACCGAGCATTTAGATAATTTTTACTGCCTTTTTGATGATATTAAGCATAAACAGTACGATGGCTTAATTATTACCGGGGCACCATTAGCTTTATTAGATTATTCTCAAGTAACATTTTGGGATAAAATTTGTGAAGTATTTGATTGGGCTGAAAAAAATGTTACCTCAACCATGTTTTCATGCTGGGCTGCTCATGCGGCTCTATTTCACCACTATGGTTTAAACCGTACCTTGCGGAAAAACAAATTATCAGGGGTTTTTCAACATACATTACTTGATAGTAAAGAGTTATTAACTCGGGGCTTTGATGAAAGCTTTAATGTCCCGCATTCTCGTTATGGCTATATCAATAAAGCGGACTATCAAAGTGTCGAGCAATTACAAATACTCGCGGAGTCTAGTGATGCCGGGGTTTACTTGGTTGCCAGTAAAAATAAGCGGCAAGTCTATTTAACCGGGCATCCAGAGTATGACACCAGTACATTGCATGAAGAGTACCTTAGAGATAGCAAAAGTGACGCGACAACGACACTACCAGAAAATTATTATAAACATAATAATGCCAATAATTGTCCGATAGGCTCATGGCGAAGCCACGGTAGTCTATTATTTACTAACTGGCTTAATTATTATGTCTATCAAATAACGCCATATAAATTGGACTCTTCCAATATTAACGCTATCCATCCAGATACTATAATTTAAGTTATATCCGTTCCATTAACTAATTATTTTGGTTTGAAAATTTTACTTTTATAACGTCGGTAATCTCATGAAAAAATCTCCTTCATTTGCTTTATTTGAGCAGCAATTAGCAAAGAATATTTTAATATTAGATGGTGCTATGGGCACTATGATCCAAGCGTATAAGTTTGAAGAGCAAGACTTTCGTGGTGAACGTTTTGCTGACTGGCATACAGATGTAAAAGGCAACAATGATTTACTGGTGTTAACTCAAGGCAATGTTATCAGAGCCATTCATGATGAATACCTTGCCGCGGGCGCGGATATTTTAGAAACCAATACTTTTAATGCCACTACCATTGCCATGGCTGATTACGACATGGAAGAGTATAGCGCTGAAATTAATTTAGTGGCTGCACAAATCGCTCGTGCTGCTGCCGATGCATACAATAAAAAAACACCTGATAAACCGCGTTTTGTTGCCGGAGTATTAGGGCCAACTAACCGTACTTGTTCAATATCGCCCGATGTTAACGACCCAGCCTTTCGTAATGTGACTTTTGATGAGTTAAAAGATGCTTATATTGAGTCGACCACAGCATTAATAAAAGGCGGCAGTGATATTATCCTAATCGAAACTATTTTCGATACCTTAAATGCTAAAGCCGCTATTTTTGCCGTTGAAACCGTGTTTGAACAATTACAAATTCGTTTGCCAGTAATGATTTCGGGCACTATTACCGATGCTTCTGGCCGTACGCTTTCAGGGCAAACCACAGAAGCTTTTTATAACTCATTGCGTCACGCAAAACCTATTTCTTTTGGTTTGAACTGTGCGCTAGGACCTGTTGAACTTCGCCAATATGTAGAAGAGTTAAGTCGTATCAGCGATGTTGCTGTCTCTGCTCACCCTAATGCTGGCTTGCCTAATGCTTTTGGTGAGTACGACTTCACCGTTGCCGATATGAATACTCACGTTGAAGAATGGGCAAGTTCAGGCTTCTTAAATATTATTGGTGGCTGTTGTGGTACTACGCCTGAGCATATTAAAGGCATGGCTGATACCGTGGCTAATATCACCCCACGGACAATATCAGCGCGTAAGATCGCCTGTCGTCTATCTGGCTTAGAAGCGTTAACTATTCAAGAAGATACCTTATTTCTTAACGTCGGTGAACGTACCAATGTTACGGGCTCTGCTATGTTTAAGCGTTTGATCAAAGAAGGAAATTACGATCAAGCCATTGCCGTAGCGTTACAGCAAGTTGAAAATGGCGCGCAAATTATTGATATCAACATGGATGAAGGCATGTTGGAGTCAAAAGAGGCCATGGTTCGCTTTTTAAACCTTATTGCTGGTGAGCCCGATATTGCCAAAGTGCCAATTATGATCGACTCATCAAAATGGGACATTATTGAGGCTGGGCTTCAATGTATTCAAGGTAAGGGCATAGTCAACTCAATTAGCTTAAAAGAAGGTGAAGATAATTTCCGTCAACAGGCTGAATTAGTACGTCGTTATGGCGCAGCAATGATTGTGATGGCATTTGATGAAGAAGGCCAAGCTGATACTCGGGCACGCAAATATGAAATTTGTAAGCGTGCTTACACTATGTTGGTTGATGAAATAGGCTTTCCACCAGAAGACATTATTTTTGATCCCAATATCTTTGCTGTTGCTACCGGTATTGATGAGCATAATAACTATGCCGTTGACTTTATTGAAGCAGTTGCTGACATCAAAGAAAACTTACCTTATGCGATGATCTCAGGGGGAGTATCTAACGTTTCATTCTCGTTCCGTGGCAATAACCCGGTGCGTGAAGCCATTCATGCGGTGTTTTTATACCATGCTATTAAAAATGGCATGGATATGGGGATTGTGAATGCCGGGCAGTTAGCTATTTATTCTGATATCCCCGAAAAACTGCGTATTGCCGTTGAAGATGTTATTCAAAATAGTGATGATGGCGCCACCGAACGTTTACTTGATCTCGCTCAGGAATACTCTTCATTAGCTAATGGCCAAGGCGGTGGGCAATCTAAAGCTAAGTCAAAGGCATCAATGAATTTATTATTGAAGACACTGAAGAAGCGCGTCTTGTTGCCGCTCGTCCGTTAGATGTTATTGAAGGGCCGCTAATGGACGGTATGAATACCGTTGGTGATTTATTTGGCGCCGGAGAAATGTTCTTACCACAAGTGGTTAAATCGGCGCGGGTGATGAAACAAGCCGTCGCGTATTTAAATCCCTTTATTGAAGATGAAAAACAGGAAGTGAGCACCAACGGCAAAGTATTACTCGCTACGGTAAAAGGTGATGTCCACGATATTGGTAAAAACATTGTTGGTGTGGTGTTGCAATGTAACAACTATGAAATTATTGACCTTGGCGTGATGGTGTCTTGTGAAGATATTTTGCGAGTCGCGAAAGAGGAAGACGTTGATATTATTGGCCTTTCGGGATTAATCACGCCATCACTAGATGAAATGGTTCACGTTGGCAAAGAAATGAAGCGCCAGGGTATTGAATTACCACTACTTATTGGTGGTGCCACTACCTCAAAAGCGCATACTGCCGTTAAGATAGAACCGCAATACGACCATCCCGTGGTTTATGTGTCAAATGCTTCGCGCGCTGTGTCAGTCGTTAGTAATTTATTGTCTGATGAACACAAAGCAAAATTCTTTGCCGACACTAAAGAAGAATATGAGCGCGTACGAGTTCGTCATTATAAAAAAGGCCCACGTTCAAGTTTGATAAGCCTTGAAGATGCTCGCGTTAATTGCACCCCCATTAGCTTTGACGATTACACACCGAAAAAGCCTAATAAACTAGGTATTACCGTACTCGATGATCTTGATTTGAATGAAGTGCGTAAATATATTGATTGGACACCCTTTTTCATGACATGGCAGTTGTCGGGTAAATACCCCTTGATCTTAAAACATGAAGTGATTGGCGTCGAAGCAACTAAGCTATTTAATGATGCGAATGCCATGTTAGATGATGTTATTAATAATAAAAAGATCACTGCCAAAGCCGTTTTTGGATTATTTCCTGCTAATAGTGATGTTGATGATCTACTTATTTATAACGATGACACACGCAGTGAAACGTTGATGAATTTGCATCAATTACGTCAGCAAAGTAAAAAGCCAGCGGGTCAATTTAACCGTTGTTTAGCGGATTATGTTGCAGATAAAAACTCAGGTATTGCTGATTATATGGGAGCCTTTGCGGTTTCTTCTGGCTTTGGCGTCGATGAACTAGTGAAAGTGTATGACGGTGACCATGATGCTTACAACTCCATTTTACTTAAAGCTGTTGCCGATAGGTTAGCGGAAGCCAGTGCTGAATACTTGCATGAAAAAGTACGTAAAGAGTATTGGGGCTATGTACCCGATGAAAACCTAGATAATAATGACTTGATTCGAGAAAACTACCAAGGAATACGCCCAGCACCAGGATACCCAGCTTGTCCTGAACATACCGAAAAAGGTTTGTTATGGGAGTTACTTAATGTTGAAAAAAATATTGGCATGGAGCTGACTTCTAGTTATGCCATGTGGCCGGGAGCTGCGGTCAGTGGTTGGTATTTTGCCCACCCAGAGTCTAAATACTTTGCCGTGGCGAAACTCGCTAAAGATCAAGTGCTTGATTATGCCGCACGTAAAGGCATGACGGTTGAGCAAGCTGAGCGTTGGTTGTCAGCTAACTTGGATTATGAACCTGAATAAACTCTTTAGTCAAACCCCTTCATTTGCCCTTTCACTTGCCCGTAACGTTCATCGTTACGGGCTGCTAATATAGCTATCAGCTTTTTATCCACCTTAATAGCTAGCTCTTCGCAAAACTCGCCATTGTTTAAGTTGATTTTCCTAGAACTTCTTCGTAAATAGCCTATTTTATAACTTTTATTTGTTTTTAATAAAAACAATTCTGCTATCCGCATCCGAACAATACCCGAATATTGAACGTTTTTTGAACTCACTCAAGCTTTTGATATTTAAGTGTTTATTGTTATGTTTGCTGATTTTTTAAGTGCTTATATCAAAATATAGTCGTTATGAAGTTGACCAAATGGTTAAATTTAATTAGAGTTTAACCGTTTTGTAACATTCTCGTCACATTTGCAGTCCTATCATACACTCAAGATAAACACTATTTGGAGATAAAGTAATGAATATGAAAAAGCCCCCCTTTAAATACAGCAAAAGTAGAGGCAAGAAAAAATATGCAGCGTTATGCATTTTATCTAGCCTCTATGTCAGTCAAGTACAAGCTGAAAACGTTTGGTCAGAAGACTTCAATGCGGCAGAGTTAGATAACAAAGGCGCACAAAATGCAAACTTTGATCTGTCTGGCGTTACTCGCTGGTCAATTGACATCAGCAATGCCTCGTTAACCGCTGATTCTGATTGGTTTAAAGTCAATAACGGTATGATGGAAGCAAGAGATGTAGATGGACAAGTTGATTGGCTTTCTGAGTCAATTAATATTGCCAACAAGCAGAATGTCAGTATTTCCTTATTAGCAACAGAGCAAGGTACTCATGAATCAGATGATTATTTTGATTTGTCTTACTCTGTTGATGGCGCAGAATTCATTAAAGCCATCAACTGGCAAGGAAAAGGCGATGCAAGCCATAGTTTAATTGATGATTTCACCTCAAGTACTATTGTGCAAGCGATACCTGAAGGTACAAACTTGCGTATTAAAGTGTCTATGCAAAATGGCGCAGGCTCTGAATATTTACGTTTAGATGATATTGTCGTTACCGCTGGCGAAGCTGATGGTGGCGGGGATGATGAAGGTGATAATAGCGATATAATCACTGATGCCTGTTTTAATTGTCCAGACTTATCAAAAGTCGCTAATGCGGCTGATTTTGATGATGCAAGTTATTATGCTAATGCGTATGGGGCAATCAATGATAATCAAGATGATTCAGTCATTCGTTTGCAACTTAGTAACATCATTTCAGAAAATCATCACCGGTTATCTTATTCAGAGGCTTGGACTGCTTTAACGGTTACTGATGAAGACCCGATGGATAGTGACAATGTTATTCTGTTTTATCGTGGTATTAGTAAAGCTAAGCTTGCTAATGGTAGCGGCAGTCAGTCAACAAACCCTGATAACTGGAACCGAGAGCATGTTTGGGCCAAAAGTCATGGTTTCCCAAGTACTAGTGCCTACGCTTATTCAGATATTCATCATTTAAGACCTACTGATATTTCTGTGAATTCATCACGGGGAAATCTTGATTTTGATAACAGTGACGCACCTTTAGCTGAATCACCAGAAAACCGCGTCGACAGCGATTCTTTCGAGCCACGCGATGCTGTTAAGGGTGATGTTGCTCGTATTATCTTTTATATGGATGTCAGATATGAAGGTTTAGATTCAGTGACACCAGATCTTCAAGTGGTTGATTACCTGACGTCAACAGGTGAGGCCAAACTAGGAAAACTGTGCACGCTATTAAGCTGGAGTGAGAGTGATCCGGTTGATGATTTTGAAAGAAATCGAAACGATAAAATATATGAATTTCAAGGCAATAGAAACCCATTTATTGATCATCCAGAATGGATAACTAAAATATTTGAGCAAAGCTGCTCAGATGTTGTCGATCCGGTAGACCCGGTGGAACCAGTAGATCCAACTGAACCAACGAATCCAGAAATTGATTTATTCTTCTCTGAATATGTTGAAGGTAGCAGCTTTAATAAGGCTATTGAAATATATAACCCTAGCAATAATACCGTTGATTTAACGGGTTACCAATTCAAGCTTTATTCTAATGGCAGTGATGCCGCTACTGCTGTTTACAATCTTGCGGGTGAAATACTCGGCAATGATGTACTGGTATTAGGCTCAACACAAATTAGTGATGCCAGCGAATTAATTACCTATATTGATCAAGCTAACGGCGCTGTTAATTTTAACGGCGATGACTACGTTGAGCTTGTTCATAACGATACTATTATTGATACCTTAGGTTTTTTTGCTGTCAGAGAAAACTGGGGTAAAGATGTTACTTTAGTGAGAAAACCTGAAGTTAATACTGGTAGCCGCGACAGAAATGTTGCTTTTATCCGTGATGAGCAATGGTTAGCTTATGACAGAGATACCTTTAGCTTTCTTGGCTCTCATCTGTCGGACGACACACCTGTTGAGCCCGGAGAGCCTGGCGAACCAGTTGATGAGATAGTTATTGGTCAATGTACTGACCTATCAGATAGCATTCATGATATTCAAGGTGCTGAATTTACTTCGCCAGTTGTTGGTGAAGTTAAAGTCATTGAAGCTGTAGTAACCTCAGTAGTAGCAAGTTTAAATGGTTATTTCGTGCAAGAAATAGCATCAAATTATGATGATAATGCCCAAACATCAGAAGGTATTTTTGTTGCTGCTAATAATCTTGTCACTCAGCCGACACTGGGTCATAAAGTACGCGTATTAGGTACAGTTGGTGAAACGTTTGGCCGTACACAAATAGCAACAGACCTTGATTTTATTGATTGTGGTGCAGGTGATGTTATTGTTGCCGCCTCTATGGCACTGCCGATTGAAAGCACTGATAATTGGGAGCACTATGAAGGTATGTTAGTGAACTTTGCGAGTGAACTACAAGTAACTGATACTTATAATTTAGCGCGCTTCGGACAACTAACCTTATCGAATGGTCGTTTGCTCATTCCGACTAATATTTTTACTGCCGGTACCGAGCAAGCGCTGGCCTTAGCAGATAAAAATAGCCGTAATCGCATTATGTTAGATGACATGAACAATGCTCAAAATCCTGAAGATGTTCCTTTTCCTGCACCAAGTTTAAGCTACCAAAATGCATTACGATTAGGTGATTCGGTTGCGGGTCTGACTGGTGTTTTGGATTATAGCTTCAGTGAGTATCGTGTTTTACCGACCTTAGAGCCACAGTTTTCGGTCAGTAACGCCCGACCTGAAATGCCACAACTTAATGGTGAAGGCACCGTAAAAGTAGCAAGTTTCAATGTACTTAATTACTTTAATGGTGATGGTTTCGAAGGAGGATTTCCGACAGAGCGCGGCGCTGACAATCTTGAAGAGTTTATCCGTCAAAGTAGTAAAATTGTTGCGGCACTTGTTGATATCAATGCTGATATTGTTGGCTTAATGGAATTAGAAAATGATGGCTTTGCTGACAATAGTGCTATTGCTGATTTAGTTAATAAATTAAACCAGCAACTAGGTGACAATACTTATGCTTACGTAAGCCTTGAAGAAAATAAAGTCGGTGATGATGCAATCGCGGTCGGTTTACTTTATAAGCCAGCGACTATTGCTTTAGTGGGCTCAGCAATTACCACTAACCAACAGCCGTTTGATTTTGGTAATCGTCAACCTTTAGTACAAACCTTTAAAGATATTGCCAGTGATGAAACCTTTACTGTCGCGGTAAACCATTTTAAATCTAAAGGCAGTTGTGGCAGTGCTACTGGCAATAACCAAGACCAAAACGATGGTCAAGGTTGTTGGAATGAGTTAAGAACTCAAGCCGCTAGCTCATTAGTCTCTTGGTTGAACACTAAACCAACGGGTACTAATGATAGCGATGTATTAATCATCGGTGATTTAAATGCTTACGGTAAAGAAGACCCTATCAATGCCCTAACTGAGCAAGCTTACCAAAACTTAGTCGCGAAAAGCTTAGGCCATAGCGCATATTCGTATAGCTTTGGCGGTGAAATGGGGTATTTAGACCACGCACTGGCTTCAGCTGAATTTGCTGGGAAAGTAGCCGATACTACGGTTTGGCATATCAATGCTGATGAACCACGTATATTTGATTACAACACTGAATTTAAGTCGGAAGATCAGCAGGTTAAATATTTCGATGACGGTGTTTATCGTGCATCAGATCACGATCCCATTGTTATTTTGTTGAACTTCCAATCAGAAAGTCAGTTATTGGGTGATTTTGATAACGATGAAGATATTGACCGCAATGATATAAGTCAATTTATATTATTGCTACGTAGCGGGGAACCAGTAGATAGCCAATATGACTTTAATAATGACGGCACAGTGAACACCAGTGATGTTAGATCATTAATGTCTTTGTGTACTCGTACTCGTTGCGCAATCTAAACCTGCATAAACACCTTTAACCAATAAAACATAAATAGATCAGTTTGCGGCATGTAAGCTGATCTTTACTAAAAAATTAGGAACTATAATGAAAAAATTAATAACCATGTTAATGCTAACGTTGGTCACACTTTCATCTCAGGCGACTCTATTGAGTGTTGATTTAGATAATACCGATTACCAAGTTGGCGATGTGTTAAGTGCTGATATTGTTATCTCTGATATAGAATTAGATGCGGTTGGCTTTGATAAACTTGTCGCCAGTTTTAATACTAATTTCTTGTTTGATGATTCACTGTTAGCATTCGATAATGTTACTTTCGGTGATAAACTTGATGTTGATCCAGACCCATTTTTTGCCAGCTTTCAAGATACTAATTTAGCGTCGTCGGGAAACTTATTTATACAAGAAGTAGCACAGGCGTTTGATTTTGACTTGTTTTTTGCGCAAAGTGGATTAAGCCAATTTGTGTTGGCAACGGTGAATTTCAACGTATTGCAATCAGGCGTAGGTTCATTAAATTTTGCTAATGCCACGGTAGGTGATGAATTTGGTTCTTCTTTTATTGGTGTGCAAGCAGCAGGTGCAAGCTTTACCGTAGCGAATAGCGTTGCAGTGCCTGAGCCAAGTACTTTCATTCTAGTTATTGCCGCCATGATGATCTTATTAAGACGTCGCGCATTATAAGTGAATGTTCAGTAATTTAGAAAATGATTAAAAAAACGGAGTGTCATTCATGAATGACACTCCGCTTTCAAGTCTATTCAAGCAAATTAAGTTTACTTAAAATGCCTATCAAAAAAGCTGATAATGGTATTGTTCAAATGCACTTTTACTTTTTTACCCCGCATACTGTGCTTACTACCCGGGTAGGTCATTAATTCAAATTGCTTATTGTTATCTTGCAACGCTTTCATTAATTTAGTGGTATTAGTGAACAGTACATTATCATCGGCCATGCCATGATAAACCATTAAAGGGCCACTTAAACCGGTAATATAAGGAAAGACACTCGATTGCTCATAACCATCAGCATTGACTTTAGGATGGTTTAAATAACGCTCAGTATAATGGGTATCATATAATAACCAGTCGGTTACGGGGGCACCACTGACGCCAGCTTTAAAATAATCACCTGCTTTAAATAGCGCCATTAGCGCCATATAACCACCATAAGAATGACCATAAATGCCAATACGCTCTTTATCAACAAAAGGTAATGTGTGCAGATATTTAACGCCCGTTACTTGGTCATCAACTTCAACTTGCCCTAACTTTTCATAGATAGGGAACTCAAATGCGGTGCCACGATAGTTTGAGCCGCGGTTATCCAGCTGAAATACAATATAACCTTGTTGCAGCATATATTGGGTAAAGTCGGCTCCTTGCCAGATGTTTCTAACGCGTTGCGCATGTGGGCCACCATAAACATTAACAATAACTGGATATTTTTTACCCGGCGCCATGTTTTTAGGCTTGTACAATTTGTAATAGAGTGTTGCTTCGCCATCATCGGAGGTTAATGTGCCAAACTTTGGTTGAATTAAATCACCGTAGTAAGGGCTAATAGGGTGGTCATTATTGACTTTATTTTCTGCTAACCAGGTAATGTGCTCGCCATTCGCTTGGTGTAAGCTGACTTGTTTAGGGGTGTCGATATTAGAAAAACTATCAATATAACTTTGGCTATCGTTACTAAAGTTTATGTTATGAAAACCATTGCGCTTACTTAAACGAGCCACATGCTCAGGTGATTTACCCGTTAATGGTACGCGGTATAAATGACGCTCAAGTGGCGTGTCAGCACGGCCAGTAAAATAAATAACCCCTTTGTCTTCATCTACATGCTTAATGGCATCAACAATCCAGTTACCTTTAGTGAGTTGATTAATTAACTCTCCTTTATTGCTAAAGTGATATAAATGTTTGAAACCATCACGTTCTGATGCCCAAATAAATGATTTACTATCACTTAAAAACACTAAATCATGATGTAGGTTTAGCCAGTGAGCTGACTGTTCGGTTAATAAGGTTTTTTGTCGGCGTTTTTTTAGATTATAGCTTTTAAGCTTTAAGGTTTTTTGATCGCGGCTTTGCCATTGATAAGATAAATTTTTGCTATCAGGTAACCACTTTACCCTAGGAATATAAATATCAGTATTTTTGCCAGTATCAATGAAACGTATTTTTTTGCCTTTAATATCCGTTACGGCTAACTTAATAGTGACATTGTTTGTGCCCGTTGCCGGATATTTTTGCTCAATTAATTCTATTTTTTCAGCATAAATTTCATTACGAATAACCGTTTGTACCGGGGTTTCATCAACTCGTAGAAAAGCGATATGTTTTTCATCGGGAGCCCACCAATACCCCGTCATTCTGCCCATTTCTTCTTGGGCAACAAATTCGCTCATGCCATTTTTAATATTTTTATTGGCCGAGTTAGCACTGCCGCCGTCTTGGGTTAATTGTGTTTCTTCACCGCTAGCAATATTAAGGATAAAAATATTTTGCTGACGAATAAAAGAAACAAAGTTACCTTGAGGAGAAAACTTGCTATCGGTTTCAAAGGCGTCGGTTTTGGTTAAACGTTTGGCGCTTTTTGTGGCTAAGTGGTAGTAGTAAATATCACCATTAAGTGGGAACAATAGTGCACTGCCATCACTAGAGAATTTATATTCTATGATGCCAAAGCCATATACACGTTGGCGCTCTCGACGGGCTTTTTCTTCATCAGAAAGAGTTTCTGTGCCACTGAAAAGATCTTGTGAGTCAACTAAGAGTTTATTTTCTTTATTGGCTAAATTATATTCCCATAAGTCATAGCGGTTAAGATCATCTTTTTTACCTTGTAAATAGGTGACTCGGCTACCATCAGGAGAAAATTTTAGTGACTTTGGGGTTTGTCCGTTTAATGATGGCGAGCTATAAATACGCTCAATAGAGAGTTGTTCGGCGTTAGCATTGCTGAGTATAAGCACAGAGCAGCTGAAAGCGAGCAGTGCTTTTTTTAAAAGTTTTTTCATAGGAAATTGAAGAGTCTCTTTATAGTAAATGCGTGTTAAATAGCAAGCACTTTGTTAAATTTTGTTGTGAAGTAGCGCTGATAAATCATAATGTTAGCTCATATTATCAATAGCTAATGCTAAATAACCTCTAAAGCATCACTGAGTTTTTTTACGCCAATAACTTCCATGCCCGATATTGGCTCTTTTGGCATATTATTAAAAGGCACAATAGCGCGTTTAAAACCATGTTTAGCCGCTTCATTAAGGCGTTCTTGGCCACTAGGAACGGGGCGAATTTCACCCGACAAACCCACTTCACCAAAAATGACTAAATCTTGTGGTAGCGCATTATCTTTAAAGCTCGAAACCAATGCAAGGATCAAGGCTAAATCAATACTAGTCTCAGTGACTTTTACGCCGCCGACAACATTAACAAAAACGTCTTGATCGTTTAACTGTAAGCCGCCATGGCGATGTAAAATAGCCAACAGCATAGACAAACGGTTTTGATCGGCACCAACCGCAACACGGCGTGGGTTACCTAACGCAGAGTGATCAACCAAGGCTTGAATCTCTACCAGTAAAGGGCGAGTTCCCTCCCATAATACCATCACAATACTGCCAGGAGTTTGCTCTTCGCTGCGGCTAAGAAAAATAGCAGATGGGTTTTTAACTTCTTTCAAGCCAGTACCCGTCATAGCAAACACACCAAGCTCATTAACTGCACCAAAACGGTTTTTATTGCCCCGTAAAGTGCGATAACGTGAATCGGTACTACCTTCAAGCATGATAGAACAGTCAATACAATGCTCTAATACTTTTGGCCCTGCTAATGAACCATCTTTGGTGACATGGCCGACCAGCAAAATAGCAACATGATATTGCTTGGCAAAGCGCGTCAAATACGCGGCGCTTTCTCTTACTTGTGAAACACTGCCTGGTGCTGATTGCACGTCACTCATGTGCATCACTTGAATAGAGTCAATAACCATGATTTTAGGCTGTTCTTTAATGGCTATGTGGCAAATATTTTCGACACTGGTTTCTGAGAGCATTTTGAGTTTATTTGTCGGCAAACCTAAACGCTTGGCTCGCATAGCAACTTGTTGTAATGACTCTTCTCCGGTGATGTATAGTGCGGACATATTCGCGGCTAATGAACACATGGTTTGTAATAACAAGGTGCTTTTACCTGCGCCGGGTTCACCGCCAATTAAAATAGCGCTGCCGGGGACAATACCACCACCGAGTACCCGATCAAATTCAGCAAAGCCAGCAGAAAAGCGTGGTAAGTCGGTTAGGTCTATAGCGTCAAGGGTTTGAACTTTTACTTCACTATTGAGGGCTGCACCGGCAAACCCTGCAAAGTTACCACCACGGGCAGGTAGTTTTGCTTGTCTAAATTCTGAGATGGTATTCCATGCTTTACAGTCAGCGCATTGACCTAGCCAGCGTGAATACTCAGAGCCGCAGTCAGTACACACATAAGCCGTTTTACTTTTTGTCATACTTTGCCTTGTTAAAAAGTGACTTAGCCGTTGTATAACTTTACCACCGAAAAATCTATCTTTTGAAGTGGCTAGAGTATACAGGCATAATAATTGCTTTATTTTATGATATTAAATTATAATGTTTTTATGTTTTTTGTCTAAGCATTATCAAATAAATAACCAGCTAAGCAGTAATTAGAATGATTAATTCATGAATACAGACTTCTCTAAACATCAAACCTTGATAAACAGTTTTCGCGGGCAAGTGAATAAAAGTAATTTTGCTGAAAAATTTTCAGCAAACACTAACAAACTTGCTAAAACCGAGTCTTTCTTGTTAAAGATGGAATTAAAGCGTTTAGCCACTGCTTGTACCCGCTCTATCGACTTGCGTGGTTTAGTGGATGGCAACTGTAACGTTTATGAACACCAAGGGCAGAATCATTTTTTAGACAGTGTTGCCATTAAAGCGTTTGAAGAAAATGTTGAGCTTTATGGTGCTTATACCTTTGGCGTCTATGAAGCCGTTAAAAATACTGAAAATAATTTTAGAGTCATTTATCAAAAAGAACAAGCGGGTATAAAACAGCCTGCGGTTGAAACGATAAAAAAAGCTCCAGAAAAACTGCAGTGCCCGGCAAAATTATACCAATTTGCTGATTATTTTGATCGTATTGAAGAGCGAATGAATTTTGCTATTAATCTAATAATCACCCTTGAAAACAATCAGCAAATCCCGGCAACGAGTTCAGATCTCAGTGTCAATGGTTGTAAATTTCGTGTTACTGAGCAGTCGTTACTCGCCATTGGTGACATGATAAGCATAAAGTTTACTGGCTTAGAGCAAGAGTTTCAGTTTGGCAGTAGTGATGTTTTTACTTTTCAAGTTAAAAATAGTCACCAAGATGGTGACACACAACTGCTTGGTTGTCAGCGTATTGATGCGCCAGAAAAAGATGCCTTTAAGCGATTTTTGCATGCCTATATTCAAGGAAATAAGCGTCGTTACAAGGTTAATCTTGATAATACTATTAAGGCGTTACAGGCAAGAAGTTATGAACAATATATTTTGCCTAAAATTAATGAATTGCCCGTTTTTGTCATACAAGAGTCAAAAAAACTCATACCACGTTACGCCTTAACAACGAATAATAATCAGGCTGTTTTTCAGTATTGGCAAGACGAAGCGGGACATTCGACCTTACATTGCTTGTTAAGTGAAGAGCGTTTAGCGCGTTTAAAAGCACAAAAAACTCAGCAAAAATCACTGCTAGTGTACAGTTTTATTCATCAACACCAAGGGAAGAGCTTTTTTTACAGTCTTGATGAACAGCAATTACCTAAAAATGATGCTTTTTTTAGCGCGTTTTTAACTTTTGCGGCTAACAAGGCTTCTTTTGCTATTACCGAGCTAACTTGCCTTGGTATCGATGAAAATAGCGCCTACGCGCCTTTTACGGTTGCTAATACTCAAACGATAAAAAACCAGTACATCAATTTACCGCCCTCTGATGAAGTTAAATCGTGCTTAGCGCCTTTGCCCAATATTATTGTGGCCAGTGATGTCACCCAACTAAGTTTTGTCGAACAGTATCAACAAGTCTCCTCTGAAAAAATTGATACCACCAAGCTGAAGCTATATGGTCATAAGCGTTTGAAAAAACCACTGGTGGTTGATGAATTAGGTATTAGTTATAAAAATCAACGCCAAGAGCTACGTTTTATTTATCATACCGAGGCTGTTGTTGAATGTGAAAAAGTTAAGTGGACGGGTAAGTCACAAGACTTTTCAGTGTCAGGTTTAAAAATTCAGTTAGATAGCGATGCTGTGTTGTCGATGGGCGATATTGTTTATCTCACTTTCCCCAACTTACAAAAAATAACCTCAGCGTTTGATCTTAAACAGCTACCTTATGAAGTGGTGCGCATTAATAAAAAGAAAACCATTATTAACTTGCGAGTTCACGTTAAAGAGCATCAACATATTGGCAGAGCATTCTTTAAGTTATTGATTAATAAAAACCGCGATAAATTAACCACCGATGAATATGCCATGCTAACGCCCGGCTTATCAGCAGCCTTACGCACTTGTTATGTAAAAAACATGAAAATACCAACACTGGTAGTACAAACCAGTGGTAGTCGCTACAAAATAGAAGTGTTAGCGAGCAATGATCGTGACAGTGAATTATTGCAGCAAATGAAGCGATTAAGTGATAGACAGCGTTTTTATAATCTCTATCCCTTATTAACAAAGTTACAGACTAATAACGCCCTTGAGCAGAGTTTAAAAACCTTGCTCACCAATGAAGATCCCATTACGCAATTAATTTACCTCGCCGTTAACCCGAATGAGAAAAAGGTTGATAAATCGGTGAGTGTAGCACTTGATAGTGAGTTAAATACGCCTGAGCTACGGCAGTTTTTCATGAAAAAGGCTTTAAAGCGCGGACAATTTTATTGTTTACAATTAACGATATCCCGCACTAATGAGCCCGATATGGAATATTTAAATACCGAGTTAAGTTATATTAGCGCTTATGCTATTCATCGCGGTAAACAAATAGAGCAAGATATATGGAGTGTCGTGGGGGTTATTCAAGTGTTTGATGTTACCAAAGATGCTTTACTTAGCCATGGTTTAGCGACTGAAAGTTAACCAAAAAGGTCTTTATTTAGTCTACAATTTTTCACCACAGAGAACACAGAGAGTACAAAGGCCAGATACTACACCGAGAACAATAATGCCTTCTGAATAGCATCACGGCTCGGTGGTGAGTAATAACGTCTTTATTCAGCATTAAATGTTTTTACCACAGAGAACACAGAGAGTACAAAGGCCACCATACTACACCGAGAACAATAATGCCTTCTGAATAGCATCACGGCTCGGTGGTGAGCAATAACGTCCTTATTCAGCATTAAATATTTCTACCACAGAGAACACAGAGGCAGGTTATATGCTCCATGCATAATCTAAGTGACCTACATCCATGTAGGTCTTGCTGCGCACTACACCGAGCATAATAAATCCTCTGAGTAGCATCGCGTCTCGGTGGTAGCTCGGTGGTAGACTGTTACTTTTATTTAGTTAGTGCAATTGGTATTAAGCCAACCAATGCAATAAGCAGTCTAATCCTTGCTGGTTAATAGCGCTATCTGCTTGCGCTAAAACAATCGGTTTGGCATGAAAAGCAACCCCGAAACTGGCTGCTGCCATCATCACTAAATCATTAGCGCCATCACCCATGGCAACCGTTTGCTTAGCGGGTATTTCATATTGTTTAGCCAGTAATGTTAATGAATCAGCTTTTACTTGTGCATCAACCACTGAGCCTAAAACCTTGCCAGTGAGCTTACCGTCTGAAATTTCTAAAACATTGGCAAAAGTAGCATCTAGGTTGAGTAAATTCTTTAAGTGATCGGCAAAATAGGTAAAACCACCTGAAGCAACCGCAATGCGCCAGTTGTGTTTTTTAAGTTCTGCTATTAAGGTTTCTAAACCAGCCATTAAGGGAATGTTTTTAGCGACATCAGCCAGTATTGTTTCTGGCGCATTGCTAAGCGTGGCAACGCGTTGATGTAAACTTTCAGCAAAATCTAATTCACCTTGCATGGCTAACTCAGTTACGGCGGCCACTTGCTCACCAACACCCGCTAATTTAGCTATCTCATCAATACACTCAATTTCAATCGTGGTTGAGTCCATGTCCATCACTAATAAACCGGGTTCATTAAGTCTTGGCGCATCTGCAATTAAAGCCGCTTCAATGCCTTGCTCTAGTGCAAAGTCGGCCAGCGACTTGCGAGCGACAATAAAATCATCACAGCTGATATTAAAGCGATAGCTCGTTTGATTATTACGAGTATTAATGGCCGTTAGGGCATTAATACTAAGATGACTAACGGTTTGTAAAGCGGCTAAGTTAGCAATAGATAAATCGGAAAAAACTACTAGCTCTTTATTTGAGCTCACTTGCACCACTTGTTCTGCAAGCGTTAATGTTTCGTTATTTAATGAGACGCTAATAGGTAAATCGTCATGAACTTGATGCTGAGCAAAGTAAGATTCAAGTGATAAGGACAATTTATTGGTAGAAAAAGACACTTTAGTAGAAAAAGACACGTTAACTCTCTATTATGAATATAAATAGTCTAGGCAAATTTATTATGAACCCAGTAGAACAGCCTTTATACCCTAAATTATCGCCAATTTATAATAAGATTCTGCAATTAGTTAGTGCTATTTTGCTTATCGTTGTTTTAATGGCTATTTGGGTTGCCAGTGTTGAAAAAAGTCAGCAGATAATAACGCAGCACTTTAAGCACACGGCCGATAAATTTTTGCAGCAGGCTATTGCCGGTACATCAACACTTCTTGAAGAAAATTCAGTGCCAGTGAATAAAAAAAATCGCTACGCTTTATTACAAAACTACCTTAATAACATGGCGCAAGCTGATTTTGTTAGAGACATTCATTTATATGATGCAACAGGCTTATTGATACTCGAAGCTAAGCATGAAAATTATTCATCCTCATCAATTAAAACACTTTTTGGTATTGAACAAACACAAAAAACGCTTGATAAAAGTGATAAGTACACTCCTTTTATTGAGGAAATTCGTCAAGAGCAGTTAAAGGGCTATTTGCGCATCACCATTGAAAAGTCACTGTTAACGGCGGTTTTAGAGCAAGAAAGCCATGATAGACAAGCTCTTTTTAGAGTATTGTTAATTATTGCCGGTTTAATTGGTTTTTTACTGACAAGAGGATTAAACCGATTCAGCCGCCAAGGTTTTAGAATGCCCAAGTCGGCCATTAATCATCACTAACGAGCATTAGCTGTTGTTAAGGTATTCATTTAGTTTAAATATTTTTGACCACAGAGATCACCGAGACTACATAGAAAACAATAAATCCTCTGTGTAGGCTCGAAGAGCCCTCGGTGAAGCATCGCGGCTCGGTGGTAAACCGTTACTCTTATTCAGTTATTTGTAGGCGGGATTTTAATCGCGCGAATAACTAACGGCTATTCATAGGTTGGACATTAAGAGATCATTGGATTCAGGCCGCATTTTAATCGTCCTTTTTCTTTATCTCTGGTCGGGTTCGCTCTTTGAGCATATTTTGACAAAAAATTGATAGTTTT
>MAAC01018668.1_pt1 | contig 25122 bp, 19 predicted proteins | sample 1115981 | NCBI WGS metagenome assembly MAAC01 (sample SAMN04961126, study PRJNA320927) | seawater metagenome | isolation source: sample BD02T64 sea water enriched with oil for 64 days | place: USA:Gulf of Mexico | collected 2013-07-27
CATTATCATTCATTACATAATTGTTGAGTTGCTTTGCGCATATCTCTCTTGCCTTAACATTGTCACTCCAGCATATATCCATAGTCTTAATGATTTCGGCTTTTATATCTTCGTCATAAATAGGACATGCAATCTCTACTCTACTATCTAAATTACGACTCATAAAGTCGGCACTTGATATATACAGGTCGTTTTTACCTTCATTATAAAAGCGATAAACTCTAGGATGCTCTAAAAATCGATCTACTACACTAATGACTTTTATGTTTTCACTCATTCCCTTCACTCCAGGAACAAGACAGCAAATTCCACGAATGATTAATTCTATTTTCACTCCTGCATTAGACGCTTCATAGAACAAATCAATCATTTTAAAATCTGAGAAGGAATTTATTTTGGCACGTATTTTTGCTGGTTTTCCCGCTTTCGCGAAAGCGATCTCACGACGAACCAGTCGTTCTATACCACTTCTAAGATAATTAGGAGATACCAACAAGTGTTTATATCTATGCTGTCGATAATTCACTTCAAAGAATTCAAAAACTCGTTCTACCTCTTTGAGAATTTTACGATTTGCGGTAAATAACGTGTAATCAGTATATATACCTGCAGTGGCTTCATTAAAATTACCGGTTGAAATAAATCCGTATCTAACAATTTTACCGTTTTCCTCTCTTGTGATGCAACATGCTTTGCAATGTACTTTAAGTCCAGGAACCCCAAAGATCATATGGATACCTTCTTCTTGCATTAACTCAGCATAATTTATATTAGCCTGTTCATCAAAACGAGCTTGTAACTCTATAGAAACCGTTACCTCCTTACCGTTCTTAACAGCATTTATGAGAGAACCGGCAATTTGAGAAACTTCGGCAAGTCTGTAAATTGTAATCTTGATCGTTTTTACTTTAGGATCAAGCGCTGCTTCACGTAAAAATTTTATTGTGTTTGAAAATGTATGATATGGTGTATATTGAAGTATATCTTTTTGTGCAATTCTTTCTAATAATGAACCTCTAATAGCGACATCCTTAATGGGCAAAGCAGGAAGTTTTTCATAAAGTAAATCAGTCCTGCCTAGACTAGGAAATTTTAGATAATCTCGCCTATTATGATATCTACCTCCAGGAATTATACTATCGTTATTATCGATTTGTAATTTATTCATTATCAAAGACAAAGTATCCTTGTGTATGTTTTTATCATAGACAAATCGCACAGGATCACCATCCTTACGATCATGCACACTACGACGTATTTTCTCAAGAAGGCTTTTCTTGAGGTCTAGCTCCATATCCAGCTCTGCATCGAGAGTCACCTTAATCATGTGTGCCTCTATTTCTTTATAATCAAATATATTAAATATGTAATGCATGCGATGCCTTACAAGATCGTCTAATAGTATAATATACTGTCTGTCATCGCCGTCTATTTGTGGGAGCACTACAAACCTTTCAAGGTATTTAGGTTTCTCAATCAGCGCATATTTAATAGAGTTATCATTCATCACCATACGTATAGCGAGGTATCCATAACCATCTCTTAAATTAGGAAACTCCACATCATCATTAATCATGATCGTACCTATAGCAGGACTTATTTTCTCGTTAAAATAATTCCTTATAAAACCTTCATGCTCCTCTAGAATCTCTTGTTCATCTACAATGATGATTTTTTCGTCTTTAAGCTCTTCTTCAAGCTCTGCCAGTACTTCAAAACTTCTTGCTTGATCAACAATTACCATTTTGTTGATCTCCAGTAATAAGTCTTCTGCAGAGATTCCTCCTAACGACTTAGTAGCATTTTTACCAGCACGTTGAATACGCTGTATAGTTGCATAACGTACTTTAAAAAACTCATCAAGATTATTAGAAAAAATCCCTAAAAATCTTAAACGCTCAATAAGAGGTACTGTCTTATCACTAGCTTCTTGTAACACTCTTGCGTTAAATCGCAACCAGCTTAATTCTCTATTAAAATACCTACTCATCTAATGTCTTTAGGAAATAAATTGAATTTTGTTATTCCATCGTTTATTTGACTCCAAGAATCCTGCATAAATTCCAAAGCAACCACTCCGGTTGTAGGCACATTATCAAATCTAGTCGTTCCTAATTCATTTACGAAATCAGTAATCCCATGATTATGACTTACAATGAGTAACGTACTTATAGCATCATCACAATCTCTAACTATTGTTTTAAGGTCGTTGCTATCAAAAGTATATAATTCACGAGTTAGTCTGAGTTTGCTCAAATCGTAATTAATATACTCCGTTATTAAAGTAGCAGTTTGCAAAGCTCGTGCAGCAGTACTAGACCATATAGCATCAGGTTTCAAATCCATATCATTAAGGGCACTGCCTATAAGATGAGCATCTTCTATACCTCGTTGTTTCAACACTCGGTCATGATCTCGTACTTGTAATTCCCAAGAGCTTTTACCATGCCTAATAATTATAAGATTTTTCATTATGGTTGTAATCTTTTATAAGCCCAGCCAGTCGATTCTTCTACAAATAGTATACGATCATGCAATCTATTAGGTCTTCCCTGCCAAAACTCAAATGAAACTGGCTTACAAGCATAACCTCCCCAAAAATCGGGCAGAGGAATCTCTACACCTTTGAATTTATCTTGGTAATGATTGAGTTGTTTTTCTAGTTCTTCTCTTGAAACAATTTCAGTGCTTTGATTACTAGCCCAAGCTCCTATCTGACTGCCTCTAGGTCGGGATTTAAAGTAACTTAAGGTTTTCTCTCTGGAAATTTTAGAAACAGTCGCTTTTATAATTATCTGCCTCTCTAGTGACGGCCAAAAAAAGTGAAGACTCACTTGATTATGCAATTCTATAGATATACCTTTTGCTGATGAGTAATTAGAATAGAAAAGTAAATTGCCATCATGAATCTCTTTTAATAATACAATTCTAGATTTAGGAAAACCGTCAGTTCCTAATGTACAAAGACTCATCGCATTTGCCTCGTCAATTTCTATAGACTTCTTAGCTTCCTGAAACCAGGAATCAAATAAATCATATGGATTTTGAGGAATGTTTTTTTCCAGTAATGCATCTTTTTCATAAGATTTACGCAAGTCTTGAAGATCTCTTTGCATCGTGTATCTATTTCTCTGCAATTTAAGATAATTACCGCATTTCATGAGACAAACAATTCTTAAAAGTGTTACCTATGTAAGCATTTCGCTTTCGCGAAAGCGAGACTGAAATACAACTACTAAGAAAGTATAATCATCAAACCAGTAAGTAGTTTAAAGAAAGAGTATAAAAAAACCGTTTTCATCTTAAGATGAAAACGGTGATGAAAAGTTATATAACTTTTTGTCGGGGTGGCAGGATTCGCAAGGCTAAATACACCGTTTTCGATGATCCCAGTTCCCCGAGACATAATCCTCTGATTTAGATATATTTAAATCCATAAAATTAATGTTTTGTATGGGTTCGAATCCTATTAAATGCAATAAAATGCATTTTTTTTCGGCAGAATTTCGGCAGAAAACTTAGATTTGTAGTTCAAATTTTAATATGCGCATCAAGTTTTTCATTTTAAATGGTAAATCAGATTACCCATCAATTCATGTTCGCATTTGGGACAGTAAACGAATTGACCAAAAAACTAAGACTGGATTAAAGGTAAATAGAAATGACTGGAACCCCAAAAAAGAGCGTGTTAGATTGAGATCTGATTCTCCAACTAAAGATTTTATTAATACTAACTTAGAGCAACTGTCTAGAAAATTGGCCGATACCTATATTATGGATTATAATGGTAGGAAGCATATTAGCTCATCATGGTTAAAAGAGCAGGTACAAAATCATTTTGGTCATATAGAAGATGAAAAGCTAGGTTACAAAATCTATTTTACCGATTGGATAGATAAATACATCAAAGATTCCGATGATAAACTTTATAGAGGTAAACCGATTAGTGAGCGAACGATTCAAGATTATAAAACTACATGGAACAAATTACTTCAATTTGAAAAAAAGCACAATACAAAACTGAGACACGAGAGTATTGATCTTAAGTTTTACCGTAAATGGGTCAAATACTTGAGAGAAGTTGATAAGTTGAGTGATAACAGTATAGGTGGCCATATATCTAATATTAAGCTATGGGCAAAAAATATAGACATTGAAGGCTTACCCATTAGCAGGGAATACAGGCACTCCGAGTTCATGACCATCACTGCAAAAACCTATGACGTATATCTAAATGAAGATGAAATTGAAATGATTAAAAAAGCCGATCTTAAAGGAAGTGAGCGATTAGAAAATACTCGTGATTTATTTCTTATAGGATTGAGAACAGGCCTTAGAATCTCAGATTTTATGCGATTGGAAAAATTCAATATAGACGATGATCAGATTAAAACCAAAACAAAAAAAACTGGTGAAGATGTAATTATCCCAATGCATAAAGACGTAAAAAAAATCATCAAAAAATATGATGGTTTACCCAAAGCGATTTCTGATCAAAAATTCAATCTTTACGTTAAAGAGTTATGCGGAATCGCCGAAATCACGAATAAGGTTCAAGGTGCAAAAATGGTTACAGAAGGGAAAGGGAAAAATAAGATAACCAGAAAAAAAATCAATTTGTATCATAAAAACGAACTCATTAGCTCACACACTTGCCGCCGCAGTTTTGCCACCAATTTGTATGGGAAATTACCTAATATGACAATCATGGCGATAACAGGTCATAAAACAGAAGCACAATTTTTAAAATATTTAAAAACCAGCAAACAAGAACATGCTGATAAATTGAAGGAGTTATGGGAAACAAAATAAATACAACCACTATTCTCAAATATCTTAATACAACAAGTTTAAAAATTGAAAGATCTACAGATTTTGATGGAATAAAGGCTTTTGAAATGCCGCATCGCGATCCTTTGCAAATTATCATGAAGCAAAATTCTATATATGAACCTACCGGTCTAAAGGAATTTGACAGTAAAATAAATGAAATTCACTTAAATTATTCTTTTGAGAGAAATTTTATCAAAGATTGGTTACTGTATATATACTGCGCTGTTTTGAATGATCTGGAAGCTAGACTAAAATATTTTATAAGCCACATATCAAAAGAAATGGAAGATATTTTTGATGATAATAGAAAAATAATTTTTTTAGAAAATAAATTATTAGAAATAAAGAGGCAAAATAATAATGAAAAAAATGAATCTGTAAGGCGAAATTTTAATAATTATGATTTTGAAAATTTTGATATAACTAATTTAAGTATTGATGAGTTATTTGAATTCATAAACTGCGAAGCTGACATATTAGATGATTTTTTAGAAATACATGCGGATACTTTAGCTAGTATATATTATCCTCCAATTATGTACTACGATGAAGAATTTGAAATTGGATCCTCAAATATGGAAAGTTTTTTATGTGATTTAAGTTCATACTTCAATGCTATATATTTACGTGAATGTGCTAAACAGCGTAAGAGTCTTGATGATAATATGGATGACATTGTGCTCAATCAAAGAGACCAAGATTTTGTAATGAGCCTAGGACCAATTTTAGTTTCAGACTCTTTTAAAGAGATAATAACAGAAATTTTAGCAACTACAAATGATAGAAAACCGTCGTTTTTCAGCAACCTTTTTCAATACTTTAAAAAGCAAACAATTATTAAACCATTTTTCAAAGATGAAAGACCAAAAGAGTACATAAAAATAGTATCGTCAAATTATGATGAGATAAAATTTACTAGAGTTACTACTCATCACGAAACGGTATCATTAACTAATTACTTTGAAAAAACTATTCTCAAACATCTTAACGACAGATAATTACACAACTTAACAAATAAAAAGCAAAGTTATTGCAAAGTTTTAATACTACTTTAAAATAATTCTACAATCATATTTGTACTGAATTTAAAACAGTATAAAGATGAAAAAAAACATCATTCAATTACATGACATTACTCCTTCTGAATTTCAAGAAGGTTTAATTAAGCATTTAGAGTTTAGACTCTCTGAAATGCTTAAAGGGCTTGACACTAAAACAAAAGACAAGTTACTCACAAGGGAACAAACTGCGGAGATGTTATCCATTTCCCTTGGTACGTTGTGGAGCTGGACTCGCAAAGGTATCTTAATTAGTTACCGCATTGGGAATAAAATCATGTATAAACAACACGAAGTTTATGAGTCACTAGTAAAAATTAACCACTCTAAAACTTCTCTCAATGGCTAAGAAAATTACCGCAAGGAAGAATCAGTACAACTTTAAGGACATCTATGAGCTGCATAGAGAGATATTGAAAGGGTTAAAAACTTATCAAGCAAAGAGCCCTTATGATGATCTAAGGAGCTCCGCGCTTCGTATTGCTATGGAAAAGCTCCAAATAGCTAAAAATCGATTGTCAGCAGAACACTTTATTGATGCTGTTTATATAGAAGAGCAAATTAAACTTATAAGAGAGCACGATCCGCAAGCGAGCAAATTCTTTATTGAGATTACCAAGAGAGATGAGAATGAAGAATACGCCTTTCCTCCTTATAAAATTAACGTAAGAGCAACATCATAATATGGATTATCTAAGAATAGGAACAGACTATTTTAAGAAAGTGTCTGTTCCACTTACGGAAAAGGAATCCTATGATGCTATTGTAAAATGGAAGAAACAGGAGATTATTCAAGATCATGACAAGGAATACTTAAAGAAAATACCTAAGTATGATGGATTTTGTAATATACCTAGTCACACAGATTATGAACCTGAGGTTGGAGGACATTATAACAGGTACCATCGTTTAAGCCATGAAATTAAAAAAGGTAGTTGGAAAAATATTGAAAAATTCCTAAGACATATTTTTGGTGATCAATTTATTACAGGCATTGATTATTTGACTATCCTCTACCGCTACCCTATGCAAACTTTACCAATTTTGGCATTGGTTAGCGAAGAGCGTAATACTGGAAAAAGTACTTTTTTACAATTTCTAAAATTGCTCTTTGAGAAAAATATAACTATTAATACCAACGAAGATTTCAGAAGTCGATTTAATTCTGATTGGTCGAACAAGTTGATCATTGCCATTGATGAAGTTTTATTAGACAAAAGAGAAGATAGTGAACGGCTAAAGAACTTATCTACTGCAAAATCTTATAAAACCGAGGCTAAAGGGAAAGATAAAACTGAAACAGCATTTTTTGGTAAGATCATCCTGTGTTCCAATAACGAAGATAATTTTGTTTTAATAGACAGTAATGAAATCAGGTATTGGGTTAGGAAAATAGAAAGCCTGGATACTGAAAGTTCCAAACCAGACCCAGGCTTTTTAGATAAAATCAAAAATGAAATCCCATCGTTTTTATACGTATTAAGTACTCGAGACATTATCGTTCCAAAAACTACTAGAATGTGGTTTACAAAAGGTCACATTCACACGCCTGCATTGGATCGCTTATTAAAAGGAACAACCTCCAGTTTATTAAGAGAAATTATAGAGGTATTGAAGGACCTATTTGCTTTAACTGATAAAAATGAATTGGCTTACGGTGGTAAAGACTTACTACTATTTCTTAGAGAAAATGGTGTGATGTCTACCACTCGTAAAATTAACGATGTGTTGAGATCAAAATTAAAACCTGAAGAAAAGAATGGTAGTTACTCTAAATATCAAGTGAGTTATAATACTAATGGTGAACGCTATCTCAATTCAAATAATGAGAAAGGGCGTCATTTTATTTTTAAACGTGGTATTATTGAGAATTTTTAGTTGCGGTGTTGCAAATTGCTTCGAATCTATTCTAAATACTCAATTATTCACTACAACAAGATCACAACTCAATGACAACAAATGTACTATTCCAAGTCATTTAGTTGTATCTTTTTTAGGTACTTGTGTTAATTAATCAACCTCCGGTTGTCAATAATCAACCTGCGGTTTTTAATAAAGATCAACTCCACAAATTATCGCAACCTTAAGTTTTAAATAGTTTTCTTAAATGAAGCCAATGAGCAACCAGCGGTTGTTTTAGCATTATTGTAACACATGTATAATCCATTTAACAGGTTATTAAACTTAAGGTTTTTGAGCTTACAAAAGGGAAAGTATCTAATTGTAGTTATATTGACGATTTTATGTAATGATTGAATCCCTTCGCTTATAGAGGTTTCAGCTATTTATTCAACAAACAATAATAGTCCTTTGCCATTTTAATGGGGTATTGGTCAAAGCTAACTGCCCATTAAATAACCAGCGGTTGTTTTCACCATTGATGATGTAAATTTTAAATCCATTTAATAAGGTGTTAAACGCACCGTTAAACCTAAGGTTTTTTAAGTGCTACGCTATGAATAATAATTGATTGTTGCGATTTTGTTGATCTTACGTATTGATTGAATCCCTTAGTTTACAGGTCTTTTAATCATTTAGGCAACAAACAACAATAGTCCTGTACTATTTTAATGGGGTATTACTCAAAGCTAACTGCCCGTTAAATAACCAGCGGTTGTTTTCATCATTGATGATATAGATTTTAAATCAATTCAACAAGGTACTAAACAGTCCGTTTAATCATAGTTTTTTTTAGATGCCGCGCAATGAATAATAACTTATTGTTGCGGTTTTGTTAATTTTATGTATTGATTGAATCCCTTTGTTTACAAGTCTTATAGCTATTTATGCAACAAACAATAATAGCCCTTTGAATTTTTAATGGGGTATTGGTCAAAGCTAACTGCCCATTAAATAACCAGCGGTTGTAACTTTTGATAGTATTATTATAGAATCAATAAATAGGATATTAAACAGGTCACTAAACTTGCGGTTTTTAAAGCTTAAATAATACATAATAAGTAATTGATATAGGTTTGTAGGCTAAATATTAAGCGTTTAAAGCATACACTAGCATTAATTGTAATCTATGTTTCTTTGAAAACATTAACATTTAACCTGAGATCTGAAAATAAACCTTGATTTGAAGTTAATGTTGAATGAAATCAATACTTTAAAATATCTGTCCCTAGGCCGTGTAACTGGCTCGCTATATAAACATTTCTCTTCCTAGACTTTCTTTTTAGACGTTTATACAAATCATCATTAGAAATTTTAAAATGTAACATTTTAATATCTGTATAAATGATTCTGGCCCATAAATCTGAAATTTCGTAATCATAACTTAACGTATCTGGGTCCTTATCTTCACTAGCAAACAATTCTAGTGGGATTGAAGACTTACTCATAGAAGCATGTAGATGGGCTATTGAATAAATTGTCATATCACTGAGTTCTAAATCCAAATTTTGTAAAAGAATATCATCAAACAAACTTTCTATTTCTGGTCTGTATATATGCTTAGAATTAAAAAGGCGTTTAAATAAGTCTCTAAAAGCTAAAATAATATCAATAGTTTCAGAATTTGCTAAAAAATTTCTCCCTTCAGCACCAAGAGTCATTACTTGTCTGTAGAACAGATCATAATTAAAAAGTAAATCTTTTACAATTAATTTTCTTTTCTCTTTAGTTATATTGTGAGAAGCCTGAAGAGATTTACTTAATAAGTTTATATAGCTGTAAGATTCTTTTACATTTTGAGCTATGACTTTATTTAGCAATAGGTCTAAAAAAACCTCTCGTTTTGGATTAGCTCCACAATAAAAAACAATAGCGTTTTCATATTGTTCATTTAAAAAATTTTCAACCAATTTACTCTCATTAGATTCATCAAAATGTAAACTCAAAAAATACTGTTGGAAATCATTATTATAAAAACAAAATACTTCATGACTTTTATGATAGACATACACTCCTCTTCTTGAAATTAAAAACTTTATAAAATTTGGTATATTTTCTAGTTCTTCGTGACTATAAATCGCTTTCAAATCAAATAGGTATTCTTCCAACGTTTTTACATCTATACAATCCTCCATATTTTGATGCATTCTAAAGGCAATGTATGCTAGAATATCTTTTACCCTTTCGAATTTATGCTGTTGGGAAATCCCTTTTGTCGTATCCCACCTTTCCAAATAAATATCAATAAATTTTTTATATAATTCTGTGATATTTGCTGGCAATTCTTCAAGCTCCATTCCGTCCCTGTAAAGTATCGCCAATAAGGTAAGTGCTAAAGGGGTCCTGAATAAAGATGAGCTAATCATTGAATTTTTAAGCGCATTAGTGAAACTTTGAGCTTTACGCTTATCATTCGGAATAATCTTTTGAACTAAGGTTAGAGCCTGATGTAAGTTGAAAGGCATTAATTCAATATTTTCAAATTTGCTTAGAATATCTTCATTTACTAGAAAATGACTAGTTCTAAGTGCCATCACAATTTGATAATCCTTAAATTGTGTAGAAAAATCATTTATTAAACGAACGATACTGGAAACATCATCTTCGGAATGCACATCATCAATGCCATCGAACATTACTAAAATTCGTTCATACGAAGCTTTTTCAAATATTTCATTATCAGTATTTTCAACATATTGTTTTTCAATTATTCTAGTGATATCCTTCACAGAGTTTGGCTTATCCTTTCTTTGTTTAGAAAAATCTATTAAGAAAACAGCATAATTCGTACTTAAGTTTCTCAAAGCTTTAATACCTGTTCTCTTTAACAGAATTGATTTTCCACTTGCAGGTATACCATGAACAATAAAATTCTCGCGTGTATTTAATATATCTATCGCACCATCTATATTTGTCTGTTTATGATTTGAAGATTCTCCAATATACTGAGATTTATCCCTGTCAATCTTATTTTGCTGAATTTGAACATCAACAAAAATATCCTCAATATCGTTTAATTCTAAGTTGAATAATTGATTTGAAGAGCTTACATCACCTAACTTAATTATTTGTCTTTGTGCAAATTTATGAATCGCTGGTTCCAAATCATCTAAAAACAAATCTTCAATGAATTCTTCAATGTGCTCAGTTAATTTCTGATAATCTTCGATGATTATGCTTGTTGATAATCTCTCAAATTCCCTACTTGCAACTTCCCGTGCTTGTGGACTAACAGTACCATTAACGATTACCCAAACCCTACTGATTTTTGCCTCAGAACCATCAGTTCTCTTATAAGGAACTGAAAAAGCACTTGCAATCTGCTTGCCAAGCTCGCCTCCAGGAAGAAAATCTGACTGTGAAGCGTTTTTATTTTTTACAATTACCGCGCACCATTGATTATTATTAGATAAAATATCTTTGAAACTGAAAACCAAATCCTTTCCATGCTCATGTGGACCATGGGTTATATCGACATCGTTATAACCTTTCGCAATAAATAATTGTCTCAAAGGCTCAAATAGAAGTGGCTCATTCTTACTTTTTTGAATGACCTCAAGTTTGTCTTTAACGCTCCTATATTTTCGATTCTTTAGGATATTTCTCATAATATTAATTTAAAATGCCAGAGTTATATTTTGTCTTGCTAAAAGTAAAGATCGCACCATTAAAATCAATTTGCTAGTTTTAATAATACTCCTTTATATAAGCATAAGCTCTTTCAAACAAGATTTGATCCTTATGAAGTTTGTATTTTAAAAGTGACTTTCTAAGAGACTTTTGAACCTCGCGTTCTCCTGAACTGGTTTTTTGCCAACCTGGGAAACGAACTATACGAACAATAGCATCAATATCTTCAACAATACGTTCTACAACTGCTGGAGTTTGATCATTTTTTAATTCTATAAACAATTCTGTGAGTGCTGCTTTAGGAGTTTTATTAATAAGTACTTCTTCTAATTCTTTCTCCGCTTCAATTGTCTCCTTAGCTAGTTTACATAGTTCTTTTACAAACTCTATAGAAGTGATTAATCCTAACTCGGCTTTATCTCTTAGTGCCTCTAATCGATCACTGAGAGATTTGAATCTAGGATCACCTGCATTCTTTTTAAAACGCTTAATTAATATTTTCTCTAACTTCTTAGCATTTTTAGGATCTGGATTATTGAATATGTTTTCAATTACATCTGCGTCTAGAACAAATTCCTCTAGATGATGTACTTCACCTACATGAGTATTCTCATGCATTAATCTAGTAGTCTCGGCTCCTAGTGAAAACCATAATAGTTTCCCAATATTATCTGCAGCTGGTCGTACGGATTCAAATACATGTGATAACCACTTATAATCCTCCTGAAAAAGATTCAGTATACTGTCTGGAGATAGCGATTCCCATAGTTTGGACAGGTACTTATAATCTTTCGCGAAAGCGTCTTTCTTATCATTATTATTAATAGCGTTTTGAGCTGCTTCTAGACCTTCAAAACCTTGTATAGTTCTATCTACACCTTCAAAATGAGATAAGGTCTCTTTCATAGCCTTGGGCAATTTATCACGTAGCTCGGATAAATTTGAGATAACCGTTTTAACACTTTCTTCATCAAATTGTAAGGCTTTCGCAGCATCATCGAATACACCAAAGTAATCCACAATACGACCAAATGATTTATGAGGATAGAGTCTATTAGTTCTACAAATAGCCTGGAGTAATGTATGGTCCTTAATAGATTTATCCAAATACATGGTTTGTAAAATAGGTGCATCAAATCCAGTTAGAAGTTTTGCAGTAACGATTATAAACTGAATATCAGATAGTGCATCATTAAACTCTTCTACTATTTTTTCTTGCTGACTTTTATCAACTCCCCATTTCTGTTTGAACTCCAACTCATCATTTGCTGATGTTGAAATAACCACCTTACTAGCTTCTTCTGGGAAGTATTTATCTAATTCTTCTTTGTACTGCACACATGCATAACGATCTGGTGTAACAATCATCGCTTTAAACCCATGAGGCGCGACTTTATCTTTAAAGTGAGTAGAAATATCCTTTACTATTTTAGCAACTCGCTCTGGAGACTTGAGGAAGGCTGACATTTTTGCTGACTTCTTATTCAGTGTATCAGCTTCTTCATCTGTAAGTGCAGCGCTTTCTTTAAACTCTGCAAAAGCTTTATCTATCGTTTCTTTATCTACATGAACATCTACTAACCGTGGTTCAAAATGTAGTGGTAGCGTAGCATTATCTCTAATCGAGTCATGAAAAGTGTAACGAGACATATAACCACCTTCATCTTCTTCAGATCCAAACGCCCAGAATGTATTCTTATCTGCCTTGTTAACTGGTGTTCCTGTTAATCCGAATAGAAATGCGTTAGGTAAAGCAGCACGCATTTGACGTCCTAAATCACCTTCTTGTGTTCTATGGGCTTCGTCCACTAAGACAATGATATTATCTCTACTGTTCATATTAGGTTTTACATCCCTGAACTTATGAATCATAGATATAATGATCTTTCTGGTATCGTTTTCTAGTAGTTTTTGCAGCTGTTTGATATTATCTGTGGTTTCTACATTAGAAATATCAGCTGCATTGAAGGTTCCTGTTATTTGAGTGTCTAAATCGGTTCTATCTACTAGCACAATGACTGTGGGGCTTTTGAGATATTTTTCTCTTCTTAATTTTTGAGCAGCAAAAACCATTAATAAGGATTTACCTGATCCTTGAAAATGCCAGATCAATCCTTTTTTAATCTTTCCTACTTTTACGCGTTCTACAATTTTATTAGCACCTTCATATTGTTGGAATCGCGGTATAACCTTAATCCGTTGTTTCTTTTTGTTTGTAGTAAATAATGAGAAGTTTTGTAAAATATCTAATAATCGTTTTGGATGTAATAAATCTGACAACTCCTTACCTACATCACCTAATCCTAATCGCTTTGCTATGGCATCTTCATCATTTTCTAATCTCCATGGTGCCCAAAATTCCAAAGGCGTTCTTATAGCACCATAATACAGTTCTTTACCTTCTGTAGCAAAGGATAGAATATTTGGAACAAATAATTGTGATACTGCGTTTTCATACACATCATGGACTTCATGAGCACCATCTAGCCAACTTACTGAAGGCCTTATAGGTGTTTTTGCTTCTCCAATTACGACTGGAATACCATTTATAAATAGAACTACATCTGGAATTTTTGTTTCCCTATGATGTACGCGAAATTGAGTAGTAGCTATAAAGCTATTATTCTTTAAATCTTCATAATCTATTAATCGAACAGGAACATGTCTGTTATTCTCTCCAAAAGGCATGGTTTTATCACCTTGCAACCACTTAAAAAACTCTTCGTTGGCGCGAACTAAACCAACTTGATGCACAGATATTAAAATGGCTCGAAGTTTATAGATAACTTCATCTGCTAAATCAGGGTTTTTAACAATCTCAGGATTTAAACGAATTAACGCATTTTTAAACTCTGCTTCTAACAAGACTTCATTCACCGAACGATCTAACTCTTGAGCAGATTTAAATTGCCAGTAACCGCTGTACACCTTTGGATCTTCAGAAACAGCACCAGTGTTTAAGTTAACACCTGTAAGTTGTTTTATGATGTAGTTTTCTACGCTATTTAGTTCATTGAATCCCATTGTTTGAAATATGTAGTTGATTTTCCTCTCAAATTTTCTGGTAATTTTGCGTCTATAAAATAATCAAAATACTTATAAATAAATAAGTTAAAATAAGAGTGCCCTTTGTCTGGATGAGCATTTAGTTTAATTTGTTTGAAAGTTGAAATTAATTCTCCTTTCAATTCGTTTTGATCACCATGTATTGTAAAATCATATAATGCAGACTTAATAGCATTTACATAACCCTCTCTAATTTCTAATCTTTCCCTGATTAAATCCTTCCTATTTAATTTACAAACGAGTATAGTTTCCTCACCTTCTGGAGATCTTCCTACAATTTTTCCATTCCTATTAAAAGAAAAGTGTCTTTCAGGCGTTTTATCTTGTTCTGGATTAACTATAAGCGGTAGTTCTTGTTGCTGCAACCAATTCAAATCATACAAATTAAAAGGATTAAGACCATTAACATTAATATGACTTGATATTCTATTGACATCACTCCAGCCAGTTAAAGGAAACTTATTACTTTTATTTCCATTACACTTAGAACATAAAGGAATTAGATTGGACCAAGTATAAGCTAACCAGTAATAACCTGGTTGATTATATTTCGCTTGAGATTTATTATCTCTCGGCTTTTTTGGCCGATAATGATCTACCTGTAATTCTGTGCCTCTTAATCTTTCACAAATTGCACACTTATCCTTATATATCCTAGTTAGAGCTTCTTTAGTACAATCTCTATAACACTTGTCAGAAATCTTATGAGCTGATTTTTCTATTAATAAATTAGCTTTTATTGTATCCCATTTTGAATCGGTAAGTAACGCCGGCGGATTGTCAAAATCTTTAGTTCTAAACACCATATTACCTAATTTTCATCTTGAAACAAATCATCTGGAAAAATCGATTTATCCAATTGTGCTAGTCTTCTATCTACCTCTCTATGCTTCTCTATATCATCATAATTATCTTCAAGGAAAACTTTGTTTATGTTTTCTTTTGAAATATCTTCCATAATGTCGAAATCAAAAATATCAGATGTCAACAGTGTATTTGGAAGTAAATATTTAAATTCATTTTCGAGTTTTTCTAGTCTTTTGCAATAAACTCCTTTTTCCCAATCTCTTGTAACAACAAAAATTGCTGAGTTTTCTGGCGCTCCTAATAAAGGAATAGGACTATGCGTCGAAACTATAAATTGTAATAGTGGAAAAGTTTCAGATAGCGTAATTACTAAATCTTTCTGTGCCTTAGGGTGTAAATGCAAATCAATTTCATCAATAATAATTATACCTCGCAATTCTGATGGGTCTATAACCTTCGGTTGTTGCTTAAATAGTCTAATTACTATATCAGAAACAAGATTTAAAATATTCTTATTTCCTGAAGACAACTCATGCCATTTCAAGCCTATTAATTCGTCACTACCTTCCGTTTCTATCAAATATTCAAAATCGAATTTATTATATTTTCTACGTTTAAACTTAACTGATCTTAAATCAGGTATCAGACGAGGTAGTAGATTTACAATTTCTCTAATTCTAGAATCAATAATGTAATTCTTATTGGTAGATTCATCAATCCAAATCTCTAGTTGTTTATCAAAACTAAGTAATTTTGAAGCGTTCTCAAATAATGATGCAAATGACCCTTTAGGGCTTAAGGCTTTCTTGAAAGTTTCATTTTTAACTTGATTAGAAGTTTGTTCCAATCGATAAGGGCCGTACATGGACAGACCTCTAGTAATTGTCTTTCTTTTACCTATTAGGCCTTCATTTCGAACTCTCTTGAGCTCAATATCTCTGCCATCCGAAGTCAAATTTGCTTCAACTTTGAAATTTGAATCTAAGAGTTCTTTAGCTGTCAATTTTCGATTCCCTAAAGTCGTTGCTATAGCTCGTAGCAACATCGTTTTACCTGAACCATTTTCACCAGTGATAAAAACCCAACTTGCATTATCAAAATTTAACTCCTCATTTTTAATTAATCCATAATTTTGTATTCGAATTCTTTCAAGAGAATCTCCTTTACTATCATCTTCGCTCGAATATAATGTGAGTTCAGGTGAGTCTCGCTGACGAAACCTAAATAAATTATTTAATCTATACTCAAACTCTTTTAAAGGGAATTTAACAACTTCATTTTCAATTAGTTGAATTTCTTGATCAAAGCTATCATTTATTATTTCCGTAATTCTATTAATCTTACGGTAATCTTCTTTCAAAAATGAATCCAAACAATTGAGATAATCATGAGTTTCAAAATCGTATGTTTTACTAAATATTCCATCATTCTCATTTAAACTTAGAGACAAAAAATGATGATCTTGTTGTAAAAATGATTTAAGCTTTTCATGTGCCACTGTTTCAATGACTAATCTACAACCTTTATTCTGATCGATTATGAAAGATATAACTGGTCTATCTTTTGAAAAATCCATTCCAGTCCAAAAAGAGAGTGCTACAGATTTTTCGCCATAAAACCAATAACCTTTGTCGAGATTACTTTTATTATTGGAACTACGGATCACGAATGTAAAATCAGAATCAGACTCGGTTTTGTCCATTAAAAAATTGAAGATTTCTTCATGAAGAGCAAAGTAATCTCCATCCTTTTTGAGATTTGAACTCGTTTCTTTAAACTGATTTAAAATTAAATCATAAGACGGATGTGCATCATTAATTTGCTTTATTTTATCTAAACCAAAATTGGGTCTAACTGTTTTTACTGTTCCATAGCCTCCTCCAGCTATAGTCGCTCTTTTAATTCCGTAACGAGAAACTCCTTCTCTTGGATTATCAAAATTGAAAAATATCCATTCTTGAACTTTTATTCTATTCGAGAAATTTTTGTCATCATTTCTAACTCTTTTATTAACAATTCCGTAAGCCACAAACTTTGTATTGTACTTTAGGATTAGAACATCATCTTCTTCAATTGAATAAAATGTTCCTTTTTGTTTAGCACTCTCAAATACAGAAAATTCATCTGATGTTACAAAATTCTCAAAATTAGATTCTATATAATCTGAACCTGGTCTACCTGCACTAACAACAAAAAACTGCATACTACTTAATTTTTAGACTCTTTATTAATTAAACTCCCATCTTTCCAACAATTCTCATAAATAATACGTTCAATCTTCCACAATGCTTTAGAAGCATTTGATGAAGAAAATATACCAATCTCAATTTCCGAGATTTTACTTAAAGCAAATAAATATTTCTGATACACTTTCAAATTTTCTTCTTTCTCATTACTATAGATCTTCATTAGTTTACCATTTAAGTCAACACCTTCAATACTATTATCGTTTATTATAAAATCTGTAAAAGTGATTATTAGAGGTTCTGGATATTTATGTTCTAAAAACTGCTCGTGTACTTTTGTGGTTAATGGATTTATGTACATCATTAAAAGTTTGTTTTTATTAAACTCCCGGTATTTAAACATATGAAAACCATCTATTAATATCTTTTTATTTTGAAATTCTAATATGTGTAATCCTGATTTAAAAGGTTGTAATGTAGCTTCAATAGATTTTATCTTGCTATGTAAAGCTTTTAGTTTATCTGTTTCCAAAAACAATAAGTTGATAATATTTACAAAAAGTCTTGCATTAGAATCAGTAAAACCCATTGCTCCCATGAAGCTATGCCTATCAGGATGCATCTTCATATTCCTTAAGTTTCTAGCTCGATCAAAATCTGGCTTTAAGAATAAAAGATATTCATTTTGAAATATATCATCGATAATTTCGATCAATCTCCTAGTTATAATCTTATTATTCTTAGTTTTCCTTTCCAAGGAAATCTCTAATTCTTGAGCTTTAAGTTTCACTACCATCTCTAGAATAAGCAATAGCTTAGTCATCGCCTCATCCATCATCGGCCAATGGTAATAACTATGAGCTAGTAAATAAGAAACTGTTTCAAAACTCTTAATTACATCTTCAGGAACGCCTTCATGAAACTTTCCTTCCACAACAAATTTCGCTACAAAATCTTCTCTATCCTTTGCATACAAATCCCAACGCGTATCATATGAATACCAATCTTTTTCTTTCATCCCCTAGCAACCATTTTACACCTATCCCTCAAAAACCTCACTTCATCCACCGCGCCAGGATTTCCTGCAATATTTAATAAAGGTAAGTTCTCTTTTATAAGCTCATTCTCTATTTCATTCAGATTTTCGGAAACTGTTACCCAATTGATTAATAAGTGTTCATTTATCCAATTAATGATTTCAACTTCATCCTGTTTTGAAAACTTGTAATTATTTTTATTCTTCTTATCTCTTAGGGAACCAAATTCAGGTTGGTATCCCAATACGGCTCCTAGACTTCTAAAGAAGGTACCATGACCCTTGGCTCTTAGCTCTTGATTCAAGAAACGTTTCTGCAGACTTTTAGAAGCTAAACCTATATAGATGATATTGTGTTTTCTCTCTTTTAATAGGTTTTGAAAAGTTGAAGGAAGCGCATTACTGTTTTTAATTCTTACACAATACAATCCTGGCTCTGGCGGAATTTTATCTTCACAATCAACAACTGTGTTGAAATTCTTCTCATTCATGAGAATCTTTTGTAGTAAACTATGATCTTCAATACTTGTTTTAACTGATAGTCTTTCCATTTTAGAAACTATTGGAGTTTCAATTATCCCAGTGGTGCTTTTAAGTTCAATCTGGCCATTCTTTTTTACAAACAAACGAGGATAGTTTCTTACTCGAGCACCTATCTGGCTACTTTTAATTAAGGAACCGTCTTTTTTACTATACCAGTTATTTTTATTTAAAACTGCTGCAATTTCAACAGCAGTTAAAGATGTTTTAGCTTTTAATAAAACTTGTTGTATGGCTTCATGTAAAGTCATACTATTCCTTTACTATATGAAGCAAGTCTACACCAAAAGTACTTTTACACTTTTCATTAAAATCATTTAAAACTCTGTCCGTTTCTGTATGATTTGAAAATCGTTGCATTGTATAAGGAACCGCTAACCAATTACCTTTAACTATGACATCTTGGTCTTTAGATTTTAAATTACCATTCAGTATATTTTTCTTAGGACATCCATTATCATTTTTACTCATGACAAAAAACAATCTCGTAACAGCCTCATTGACATCACCAAACTGATCTACATTTTTAGGGCTTACACGCTCAAATTCACTGGCATCATAAAAACCTGTATCAGCTTGATGTACAATTTTAAAATTAAAACGATTTTCACCTAGATCAATACCACCTAGATTAAATTCATATAGGTATAACGTCAGCCAATCCCAAGACAACTTTTCTATACTAGCTCTATTACCGTGGGAAGCAGCATTTGAAAACTTAGACCATCCACTATTAAATGTCACATTAAATGCATTGGCGCTGTACTTAATAACATCTAGTAACCTAGTTTGATATAAAGCAAGTAGTCGATATGCATTGCGTACATCCTTTAATGCATCGTTAATTTCATTTGGGTTTAGTTGGTCCATTCTTTTGCAAAATATATAATTGATTCTTGTTTTATTTGTGGCGCTTTTATAAAACGCTCTAACCATAATGAGGTCGAAAAGCCAAATAACTCAAAAGACAGTATCATGTCGTTCAGTATATTCAGAATAGCCACATTATTATTTGTGTAAACTGATACCGTTTCCATTTCATGAATCAGGTTTTGAATCGTATTTAAAATAGCTTTCCAGGTACATTTATACACATCGTATTGTTGCCCTCTAGCAGAAACTATTTCTGTTTCTTTCTTATGCAAACCACCTAAAGCGATAAAAACCAATGGTTTTTCATCCTCTGCATATTCATTATAGTAAGCATGAATTTCATTACTCCACTGCGTATAACTTTGTTGATTTTTATCATAGCGTTTGGCCTCGATGATAATATCTTGGTTTGCAGTTCTAATAAATACGTCAGGTTCGACTCGGCTTTTATCTTTAATTCCGTCAGCACTCCAGGTAGGCCAGAAAGTAATACTTTCTATTTGGTGTAATTCTAGACCTTTAATAGTATCAACTAAAGCTGTGTAAATAATGTGATGCATCAACTCCTTAGGCAAATACATTAATCGCTCAAATATGGTAGATGTAAGCGCGTCTTCATTGGCCTTGTAAATGCCTCTATTAACTTTATTGTGTTTTACTGCATATATCATAAAGTTGCTTTTGTATTTATATCTAGAGCCACCTCTTTGGCCTTCTCTAACCCTATGTTATTAAAATGGATCTCGTTTTGAAACTCTGGCCACCTTCCTGTTTCTTGTCTTACTTTATACACTAACTCTGCTTCTACCGCTTCCGCGAAAGCGATATATGGACAATCTCTTTTGTTTTCACTGTCTATTTGGTAATTATGAAACACACAAACCAGTAATTCTAACTCGTCAACCTCTTTCCATTTATAACCATGATAACCATTAAGACCAGCGGCACGTATTCCTTGACCCAGCCGAGTGCCAATAGATTGACTCGCATAACCTACATAAACAATTTGATCTTGATGTTTAAGAATATAGATTTTAGGAGTTTTATCTAAAGTAACAGGACGTTTAAAGCTAGTAACCTTTCCACCTTGCACCTTTTTCTCAATAAAGCGATTTTCCTCAGAACCTGAAAGAAACAAAGTGTATGCATATGGCCCAGAATATTGCATACCCTAAAACACCTGATTAATTAAACTCTTTTGTAAGGCTTTCGAACTTTGGATTTTAGATTCAATTATATCAATATTACTATCTAATTGATTGAACTTAGTTACGATACTTTCTCTTTCAACTTTTGAATGATATACAATTTCAAAATCTCTGAGGATTTTGAGATTCAATCCAGTCCTTGAATTATGCTTACCGGTGATATGTCGAAAATCTAAATATCTACTATCTATATTATGATATAAATAATAAGGTTCAATTAGGTCTCGATTAGGAACTATAGCTGCGACTGACTGATTTGTACTTAATTCGATTTCCGATATTGCAACTGTACCTTTTGTTTTACCTTGACCAGCTAGTGCAATTAAACAAGTGTTTTTAGGCATCATTTTAGCACTTGATTCATTCAATCCAATATCGGTTATTAGTTTATCTGTCTGATAAACTCTTTTTTTATGCACCTCACCTGAAGATAGCCAAGGTATTGTGCCGTTCTCCCAATATTTTTTTTTCGCTGTGCTTGGTGTTCCTCCAGCAGTTAGCTCAGCAATTTCACCAATTTTAATTGTATTAGAATCCTTAGTAATTTTGAAATAATCTCTTCTTAGGACTTCTTTTAAAATGTAATGCTTATTGATAATCTCATTCTCCCTCTCAACAACCTCATCCATAGCCCAAAGTAATTCAGCAAGTTTGGCTTGTTGGTCTTTTGGTGGTAGTAGGAATTCGTATTCCGCTAAATCTCGCCATTTTACTCGTTTAGACATTGTACCTGCTGCATTTGAGTTTGCATAATCCCAAAGCGCATCACTATTTAATAAAAAGGCTAAAAAGCCAGGCACCACTTTTTCATGATTTTCTCTGAGTACAAAAGCGTCTCCAGAACAACAACCATCAAAATCTGCCATGGATGCTCTACGTAAATAAGCATTTCTACGAGCAAACAAAATATCTCCTTTCTCAAAAGCTTTAGCCGAAGAAACAAGTGTTTCCGTTGTTTCCCAAGATTTAATTTTAATATCCCCAGAAACAAAACATCTTAAACTCACAAAACGGTCATATTCTGATTCACTAGGATTATCTACACGTTTTGATATTTCAGTTGCAAGCTCACCTAATTTCGTTGGGATCCATGTTGACTTATCTAGCTTTAATTTTTTATCTTCCATCACCATATTATCCATTTGCTAATGTTTTGAAAAGGTCATTCATAGATGTTTTTAATTTTTTAGAATCTTTTTCCCAAGAATTTAAAAGCAAATCAAAATTCTCCTGACCTTTTACATCTTCTTTTACAAAGAGCTGTACACTCAACCTTGTATTGTTGTCTTCTAAAATTGCATCATTCTCAATTACAGCTGTAAAATTATCTTCGTCTTTAAATTCTTTATAGGCTTTATATATCCTTTCAATATGATGAGGATCTAAGTACGCTATTGTTTTTTCATTTCTAACTTCATTCACTGCTTGTATGAATAACACCTTACCTTTTCTCTCTAACTCTTTATTGTTATTAGTAATCAACAAACATGAAGTCATCGAAGAGTTGTAAAATAAGTTCGGTCCAAGACTAATCACACATTCAACTACATCTTCTTCAATCATTCTACGTCGCATATCACTTTCAGAATCTCTAAACAAAACTCCGTGTGGCCAAAGAGAAATAGAACGTCCATTTTTAGCATCTAGACTTTTCTGTATGTGTTGCTGAAACGCGTAATCTGCACAACCTTGTGGTGGTGTTCCCCACAGGTTGCGTCCATAAGGATCATTAGTAAATGATTTTTGATCCCAAGCTTTTATAGAATATGGTGGATTGGCTAGAATAACATTAAACGTTTTTAATTCATCATTTTCTAAAAATGCTGGTCTAGCCAAAGTATCGCCACGTACAATACTAAACTCTTCTATACCGTGCATAAACATATTCATACGTGCAATGGCGCTAGTAATCAGGTTTATTTCTTGTCCATATAATTTTAAGGTCCTGTATTCCTTACCTTCATCACGTAAATGCAAAGCACAATTCAATAACAATCCTCCAGATCCACAGGTAGGGTCATAAACACTTTCTCCTGGTTGTGGATCCATGATCATGGTCATTAGTTTTACAACGGTACGATTGGTATAAAACTCTGCCGCTGTATGGCCGCTATCGTCTGCAAATTCTTTAATTAGGTATTCGTAAGCGTTTCCTAATTGGTCATCTGGTACGTTTTCTAAATTAAGTTTGTGTTGTGAGTAATGCTCAATAAGGTTGGTAAGCGTTTCATCACTCAACCTGTTTTTATTGGTCCATGAAGCATCACCAAAAATACCGTACAAGGTTTCTGGGTTTGCCTTTTCTATAGCTCGCATCGCATCTTGTATCGCAATACCTACGTTTGTGGTCGTCTCGCGAACTTTATTCCAGTGTGCATCTTCTGGTACTATAAAACCGTGGTTTTCTGCAAACGAAGCATACTCTAGATCGCCATCACTTTCTTCCATCGCTTTTTCAAACTCCTCATCATACACATCACAAATACGTTTAAAAAACAATAATGGAAATATGTATTGCTTATAATCTCCTGCATCTATGGTACCACGCAAAGCAGTCGCTGCACCCCATAGGTATTTTTCTAGTTCTTGCTGGGTCATGTTAGTTTTCTGTTTTTTGTAATTCTACAGCATTAATAATATCATTGGCACTGATATCATTACCGGCCGTCAAATGCTTTACTGCCTCAACGACATATGCTCCACGTCTCTTTATGAAAGCATTAAAATCGGTTGCTACTTTTTCTTTCTTTTCATTATCATTTAAACCCTCATAGCCTCCATTTTTTAACTCGCTTATAGGGATAAGGTGTGACTTCAATCTCGCGTTAACAATATCTTCACTCGTCCAGTCATAACGTTCTTTTAAGTAGGTATAAGGTTCTTTGTTACTAATATTGAGATTAGTCTTATCAGTAATTAAAGAACAGTTTAATGCTAGGTAGCTAAACACATCGGCCTTTTTAAGAATATCGTCAGGAAACACATGATGGTAGTGTCTTTTACTTTCTATAAGTTGCTGTCTATTAATCTGAGAACCATCTGCAAAATCAATAGCTCCTAGCTTATTAAACCCCGCCATAATACCACGAGCTCTTATGTTTTCTCGTTTGGGCCATCCTACTTGCACTAACTCATCTAAAGTAGACAATGGATATCTATCTCTATTAAGTACCGGGACATCGCTTTCGCGAAAGCGGACACCTTCTTCTTTTTCTGCTTTATTGATTATGTTTTTTAACGCGATAAAATCATTAAAAGCATGTGAAGCGGCAGAGTTCTCATAACGATCTGTAAAGAAGCTAGACCAAAGGTATTTTTTTAATAATATTTCAGCTTGACCTCTTGCGTCAAGACTTTCTGGAATATGTGTATATAATGCTGCAATAACGGATAGCACTGCGTTAGTAGGTAGGCGTTTTTTATCATAAATACCTTGGCTTTCTAAAAAGACAGCCATTTTAGCTAGTCCATCAGTCATTTTATCCCAATTAGCAATCATGATATCTTTCTCCATATCCCACATACCACGTTGATTAGGCAGCTTGTCCTGTATCAATGCCGAGGTTGCCATAATCAAGAAAGGCAATTCAAAGTAATACTGAATATTAGGGTGTTGCGTATTTAATTTAGTCTGATAATCATCTAGTGAAATGCCTTTTACACCTTCTATCTCTGCTCTTATAATATCATATTGAGATAAAGGTTTACTATTTGTGTTCATGTTAATGAATACTTGCAGCGCCGTATCTTTAGATGTCACAGATGGTAAGGCGAGATAAGGTAAATTAAAGTGTGAGATAGTCTCTCTTACATCTCTAATGATATTTAAGAGCTCCTGCTTATCTGTCATCCATTCCATGAGTGATGATTCATAATCCTCATCAGTGCTTAATGGCTTATATTGTGCCATCGCCTTCTCAACCCATACTCCATATTCTTGAGCGATATCTCCAGGTCTAAATAAATTCATAGGTATGAATCCTCTT
>MAAC01019417.1_pt1 | contig 25098 bp, 20 predicted proteins | sample 1115981 | NCBI WGS metagenome assembly MAAC01 (sample SAMN04961126, study PRJNA320927) | seawater metagenome | isolation source: sample BD02T64 sea water enriched with oil for 64 days | place: USA:Gulf of Mexico | collected 2013-07-27
TTTTTTGTTTTTAACAGACTGAGCACCCGTGAACGTCAACAGCTTCAGCATCGCGACAATTCCGACCCGCGCATTCCGACTTGCTGATTGCGGCCGTTCAGCCCCGGCGGGCCTTGGCGCCGCCGCGCCGCCCGGAGCCTTCTGCCCCGTTCAGACCTTCTTTCAGAATCGCCGTCATCGGGTGGCCTTCAAGACCATAGGCTTTAAGCAGCAGTCCGATCGCAGCCTTCTGGTCCTGCTCCTCCGGCAGTTTGATCGCCCAGTCCATAAAGATCGAGCGGCACTCTTCAACACTGATTCCTTCAATGCGATAGGATTCGCGGATCAACCCGCCCCGGTCCAAAATGTTCATCTGCTGCCTCGTTGCTGCTGTTGTGCCCTCAGGACACAGTTACTTTCCGTGTAAGCGCGGAATCTGTGACCACCTGCGCCGCTTGTGCCAGAGTATCCATCCGCTCCGCCAGCATGTCCACGCTGTTAGCGCCGGTTTCACGCAGTAAAAACGACACGCCGCGCTGGCCAAAAGCGCTGATGTCCATACGTTCGCCGGACAACAGACGGCCGGCAGACTGCACATGCCAGCACAATTTGTATGAGGCCGACAGCACTTTAACCTCCGCTTCGGACAACCATCCCATCGCCACACCGGCGTCCAGCTGATCGCGCAGGTCAGCGGAGGCACAGCCCGAAAGCAATGCTGCCACCTGCGCCAGCAATTCAATATCCATCATGCGCCCGGCGCCCTGTTTGGGCTCCCAGCGGTCCCGCGCCGGTTTTGCTTCGGCCAGACGGGCGCGCATGTCATTGGTGTCGACAAGGATCTTGCCCGCGTCGCGCGGTGCCCGCAGCAGATTCTGGCGGAACCTTTCAACGTCTCGCCCCAGGCTGTCAGAGCCGGCCACCACCCGCGCCCGGGTCAGCGCCAGATGTTCCCAGGTCCAGGCCTCGTCCTGCTGATAGCGTTTGAACGCCACGAAAGACGTCGCCACCGGCCCGGATTTGCCCGAGGGCCGCAGTCGCATATCCACCTCATAGATACGCCCCTGTGCCATCTGCGCGGTCAGGGAGGTGATAAAGGCCTGGGTCAGCCGCGCGTAATAGACCCGCGAAGCGAGCGGGCGACGCCCCTCGGAGGATTCAACACCATCTGCGTCATAGATCATGATCAGATCCAGATCCGAGGCGGCATTCATCCGCCCGGCACCCAGCGATCCCATGCCCAGAACCACCGCACCGCGCCCGGGAGGCGGGCCGAATTTGCGCGAAAACTCCTCCACCACCGGTTGCCACATCGCCGCCACCACGGCTGCGGCCAGATCGGCATACTGGGCACCGGATTCGTCGGCCGGGATCAGGCCACGCAGTTGATGTACCCCGATGCGGAAGTGCCATTCGCGCGCCCAGCGGCGGGCGAAATCAAGCCGGGCCTCGTAATCGCTGATCGCCGCCAGATGCGCGGCCAGCTCGGCCTGCAACGCCTGCTGCCCCGGCCATTCGTCGAAAAATCCTCCGCCGATGACCGCATCAAACACCGCTGAATGACGCGACAGATACTGCGCCAGCGCCGGTGCGGTGGAACAGATATCGATCACCAGATCCACCAGTTGCGGATTGGCCTCAAACAGCGAAAACAACTGCACCCCCGCCGGCAGCCCGGCGAGGAACCCGTCCAGCGCCAGCAACGCCTCTTCCGGACGGTCACCCTTTTGCACCCGCGCCAGCAGGTCCGGCTTTAACCGGTCAAAAATCTCCACGGCCCGCGCCGAACGCAGCGCCGGATAAGTGCGCCAGCGCTTGACCACCTTGCGCGCCGTTTCCGACTGCTTTGGCGCCGGAGCGACCTCCCCCGGGGCAAAAAAGTCCTCGGTCAGGCTGTGCACCCGCTCCAGCCGCTGTTTGATATCGACGCGCAGACTGGCCTCATCCTGCCCCATGAAGGCCGCCAGCCGGGCAAACCCTTCGTCTGTTTTGGGCAGGCTGTGGGTCTGGGCATCATTGATCATCTGCAACCGGTGCTCGACCTCACGATGGGCTTCGTAATCGGCAATCAGCACGCCGGCGGTTTCACCGTCGACCCAGCCCTTGACCGCCAGTTCGCCCAAGCCCTCTACGGTGCCACGCAAGCGCAGATCCGCATCGCGCCCGCCAGCGATCAACTGCCGCGTCTGGGTGAAAAACTCGATCTCCCGGATGCCGCCACGCCCCAGCTTCATATTGTGGTCCGGCAGGTTGACCGGCCCGTGAAAGCCTTTGTGCTCGCGGATGCGGAGCCGCATATCATGAGCGTCCTGAATGGAGGCAAAATCCAGGTGCTTGCGCCAGACAAACGGGCGCATCGTCTCGAGGAACCGTTCACCGGCGGCAATATCACCACCACAGGCGCGCGCTTTAATATAAGCGGCCCTCTCCCATGTGCGCCCGACACTTTCATAATAGCGCTCGGCAGCCTCCATCGACAGGCACACCGGCGTCACGGAAGGATCAGGACGCAAACGCAAATCGGTGCGAAACACATATCCCTCATGAGTCAAATCGTTCAGCGTAGCCGCCATTTTACGCGTCGCACGGATAAGTGAGGCCCGCGCATCGTGGTAATCTTCAGGCGCATAACGTTCCTCGTCAAACAGGCAGATCAGGTCAATGTCAGAGGAATAATTCAGCTCTCCCGCGCCCATTTTCCCCATCGCCAGCGCAACCATACCGCAGCCCGTCGCCACATCGTCATGGGTCATGCCCGGCAATTTTTTGCGTCGTATTTCATGCGCCAACGCCGCCTTCATCGCCAGATCTGTCGCGAGATAGGAAAACTCTGTCAGCGCGCCTGTGACCTGTTCTAAGCTGTAAACGCCGCCCAGATCAGCAAGCCCTGCCAGTAATGCGACACGACGTTTACCTCGGCGCAATTCATCTGCGACCTGATCAAAGGGGATCCCCCTTAACCGATCATATTCCGACTGCAGAATTGTATCGGGATCATCCTGTAACGCACTGGAGATCCATTCATTTTCACGCGACATCAGCCCCAACAGATAGGGCGAGCAACCACCGGCCCCCTCAAGCAGTGGTCGCAATTCTGCGGCCACATTGGGAAACAGCGCAAGCGCATCAGCGCCGCGATCAGCGTCAAAGGGAATCGGATGGCGGGTCAGTTGGGACGTAAAATTCATGAGTAAAAATGCGCTTGTGCGCGGCCCTAGGTCAAGCACCCTTGCCAAGGCTGCAGCAATCGGTTTCTCTGCCCGCCGAAGAAGGAGAGAATTCATGAGCAAAAGCCTGAAACGTGTGCGCGCCGCCCTAGAAGCCGCCGGATGTGATGTCGACATCAAAGAAATGCTTGAAGGCACCCGCACCGCCGCACAGGCCGCCGCCGCCGTAGGATGTGAAATCGACCAAATCGCCAAGTCCATCATCTTTGCAGGCGCGCAAACCGGTGGGCTGTATTTGTTCATCACTGCAGGCGGCAATCAGGTTGATCCTGCCAAAGCGGCCGCCCTCGCTGGTGAAGATCTGACGCGCGCAGATGCGTCTGAAGTCCGCCGCCTCACAGGATTTGCAATTGGCGGCGTTTCCCCGGTCGGCCACTTGACTGCACCCAATACTTTTTTTGACGCAAGGCTTACGGATTTCGACATGATTTGGGCCGCAGCAGGCACGCCCAGACATATTTTCGCGATAAAACCTGAAACCTTGGGCCAAACCACGGGCACCCAACCATCTGATTTTATTCAGTAAATCAAATAATGTAAAAAGTATTTACATTCCCTCTTGATAATTTCAGCATCCATGCCAATCTTAGGTATGTAAACAGGATTTACATTAACATAACCCACGGAGACCCGAAATGAACACCGCATCCGCCCAACACGCACAAAACACAGGTATTACCTCCTGGCCGTCCCGTGCGGAAATTTGGCTGGACGAACGCGGCAAAGGGGCCTGGATCGCTGCAATGGTTCTAGGATTCATCTTTGTCTGGCCCGTCGGCCTCGCCCTTCTTGCTTATATGATATGGAGTAAACGCATGTTTTCTGGTTCTTGCGCCAACAAATCCCGCCATCACAGCCGCCGTCATTCCCGATCACGTGGTTTCGCCAGTTCGGGAAACACCGCGTTTGACAACTACAAGGCTGACACAATTTCACGCCTTGAAGACGAACAACGCGCCTTTGAAGATTTCATGGCCCGTCTACGCGAAGCCCGCGATAAGACCGAATTCGACGACTTTCTTGACGATCGTGCGAAACGCGCCAAAGAGACTGCACGTCGTGAAACCGACCTTGAAAAAGACGAACCTATCGAAGCTTAACCAGTCGGTCGTCCCGTCAAAAACCCGCAGTTGTCGCTGCGGGTTTTTTTCCGTTTGCCTTCCATTTTGGTAAGGTGTACTCGCCTAGATTAACGTATTTTTAGTAAAATATACTTTAATTTCAATGATCTTAACCTTGCTTTTGCAAAGGGCTTGGCCTCTGACCACTCGCTTGTTACTGTTTATAAAAGGTGACCTTCCGTTTTGATCAGTACTTAAGTGCAAAGATCAGGATGAACGTGAGAAATTAGATAGCATCTTGATCAGCTCTGCTGCGAGTGGATCAGGGTTTAAGTTTATGTCTTGGGGAGAGACCAAACACTATGCGCCATTCGCTGCCCATTGCGCCTCAGTTTTATGTAACGGCCCCCCAACCCTGCCCCTATCTGGAGGGCCGGATTGAGCGAAAATTGTTCACAGCTCTGCAAGGTGAAAACGCCACACAGTTAAACGATGCATTGTCACGCCAAGGGTTTCGACGGTCACAAAATGTGTTGTATCGCCCGTCCTGCGCAGACTGTAACGCTTGCATGTCCGCCCGCATCCGTGTCGCTGATTTCAAACCGACCCGCAGCCAAAAACGTGTGATCAAACGCAATGCTGATCTCACCCGGCGTGCCACAGCACCTTGGGCAACCGAGGAACAATTTGACCTCTTCCGTCTTTATCTGGAAACCCGCCACGCAGATGGTGGCATGGCCGATATGGATATCTTCGAATTCGCAGCAATGGTTGAAGAAACCCCCATCCGTTCGCGCGTGATAGAATACACCGCAGAAGATCCCGAAGGAAATGAGGACATCCTGAAAGCGGTTTGCCTGACTGATGTGCTCGAAGATGGGGTGTCTATGGTCTATTCATTCTTTGACCCCGATCGTGAGAAACTTAGTCCCGGAACCTGGCTGATCCTTGACCACATAGAGATCGCACGCAATGCGGGCCTACCCTATGTTTATCTCGGGTATTGGGTACATGGCAGCCCCAAAATGGACTATAAAGCCAAGTTCCCAGCGCTTGAAGTTCATCGCAAAGGTGTGTGGGAACGCCTTGAAAATCCCGACAAATTCCGGCCAGCAGAAACCCATCCGCTTTCGACCGATCCCATTGCCGAACAGGTGGCGCAGCTTAGTTTGCCAGATGCCATGGCGCAGAACGACATCTAACACGACAGATGCGCAATCGCGGCTAAATTCTTTATCACTTTAAATCTTACAGAGTGCCTGCGCATATCTGACGCAATCTGGAAAATCTGGCTCATCTAGATCGACAAGGCTTTCACAGCCATTCACACAACTTCCCCCCGTTGCTCCCCCAAAGAAAAAGCCGCCTCAAAGGGCGGCTTTTCCAATTCATTTTTCGTGTGGCTTAATGCCCAATCAAGTTTGGCACAATCGTGACGACTGATGGGAACTGATACAACAAGAACAGCCCGAACACTTGGATCAACACAAACGGAATGATCCCCCGATAGATGTGTCCGGTCGTTACGCTCGCCGGGGCAACCCCGCGCAAATAGAACAGCGCAAAGCCAAACGGTGGCGTCAGGAAGCTGGTTTGCAGGTTCACCGCGATCATGATGGTCACCCATTTCGGATCCATCGTACCGCCGTAAATCACCGGACCAACAATTGGGATCACAATGTAAATGATCTCAAGGAAATCAAGCACAAATCCCAGTACAAACAGCACCAGCATCACAATCAGGAAGACCTTGGTTTCATTGTCAAAGCTCTTAAGGAAGTCTTGGATATACTCCTCACCACCAAAAGAAATCACCACGAGGTTCAAAAGCTGCGAACCAATAAGAATGGTGAATACCATGCTGGTCACTTTGGCGGTTTCGCGCACAATCGGACTTAGCACAGCACCTCTCCACAGCACCCAACAAGCCCAAAGCAGACCAAACATCACTGTGACCCAGGCCACCATAGCAACGCCATAGGCGATCAAATCTTCCGTCGGAACAACCGCACGTCCCATGCGTAGGTCGAAGTTTATGCCCACAAGGATCATGACCACAATCGCAAAGGCCGTGACAAGAACGCCGCGCCCTGTGCCACCGGTGTCTTGCAACTTACGGAAAGCCGCCAGCATGATCGCCCCGCCTGCACCAAGTGCGGCCGCAGGTGTCGGGTTGGTAATGCCGCCAAGGATCGATCCCAGCACAGCAATAATCAAAACCAGTGGTGGGAAAACCACCCGGATCAGATCATTGCGCCCCAGCATAATCGCCGCTTCGCGAGCGCCGTACATCGCAAGAACGCCCGGTATCACCAACCATAGGAAGGTCACACCAGATGACGTCACAGGGCCGATAAACAGCACATCCACCGCCAACATGCCCAACAGGCCAATTGCGCCAATGATCAGAGGCTTGCGTTCACCATGCAACTCCACACCGCGGGCCAAGGCCAGCACCAGACCGAACAACACAACAAAAGCCATGATACCCGAACCAATCGGTGCCGCTTCTGCGATTTTCTCAAGACGTGACGCCTCGATCTCATCCGCAGTCAAGGCAACGCTGGCCTGTGTACCACCGGCTGCATCAATGTCCGCTTGCTCTGAAATCGCAAGATCCCACAACTCCTGGCCATGTAGGTTGATCATTGAAGACTGACATTGTGCCGACACATTTGTGCGCAGCGAGGCACTGGCCCCAACATCAGAATAGCTATCAACTATAATCGCCTGAGACCCTGAGAAGCTGGCCATATTGGCCGCGACCACAAACCCGATGATCCCAACTGGCACCGCGAGGAACCAAGTCAAAGAATGGGCACGGGTTGAGGCACCACCACCCTGACCAGGAATATGAACCGCTGGCGCGTGATGTGGACGCATCAAAGCGTAACCAAAGGCATAAAGCGCATAAAGAAGTGCTAACATGATGCCTGGCAGCAAAGCCGCTTGGAACAATGTACCAACGGAAACCACCGCTGCTTCGCCCAAATATGTCAGTGCATCAGAACAGCCAGCTTCCTGCGCGCGCGCCTCTTGTGCAGCGGAATAAAGATCCCCTGCAAGCGTGCCCAGCAGAACGATCACGATGGAGGGCGGAATGATCTGCCCCAAAGTGCCCGATGCCGCAATGACTCCGGTCGCAAGTTCAGGTGAATAGTTGTTGCGCAACATGGTTGGCAGCGACAGCAGCCCCATGGTCACAACAGTTGCGCCTACGATCCCGGTTGATGCCGCAAGGAACGCCCCCACAACCACAACAGAAACCGCAAGACCACCTGGCAGAGGGCCAAAGACCCGCGCCATTGTTGTCAGCAGATCATTGGCGATCTTAGAACGTTCAAGCGTGATGCCCATCAGAACAAACATCAAAACCGCCAGAAGCGTTTCAATGGATTGTCCCGCCAGAACACGTTCGTTCATCCGGTTCACAATAAAGGAAATATTGCGATCCAACGCAACTTCCCAGCCGCGTAAGAACACCGGTTCCGCCACGGTCGGCAAATCCGGATATCGGAACAGGCTGATCGTATCCGGGTGTAATCCAGTGCTGGTCAGCGCCTTATACGCCTCAGAACCCGTATCAACCGCCGCATGTATCAGCAGGCCGGAACTGTCTAGGCCTGCAATAATTGAAAAGGAAATAACCCCAGCCCCGCCAATCGCGAAAGCCACCGGAAAGCCGGAAAGGATTCCGGCAAACAGGCTGAGGAAAACGATAATCAGGCCTACTTCGACGCCATCAAGTCCAAAAAACATCTATTTCATCCGCCCTTAATGCGTGCCTTCGTAGGCTTCTTCACCCTCACCGAGAGTGTCTTTATCGAGGTATTTACCTTCGCTTTCTTCCCCTTCGCGCCACTCAAGATAAGAGCGCCAGAAGAAAGACCAGCCGTGGATAAATACCAGCCCTGCAAAGACAACCAGCAGGATTTTAAACATGAAGTACCCGTTAAAGCCCGAGGGGCTGAAACCGATGGTTTCGATGTTCCAGCGAATAGCGCGTGCCTTGGTCAGCAGCCGATCAAGGCTGTCAGAGGCCGAAGGCTTTGGCACCACCAAATGGCGCCACATGAAATACCAGCCGTACATCCAAGTCAGAACCGCAGACGGCAGCATGAAGACCAAAGATCCGAACATATCAATCGCGCGTTTGGTGCGGAATTTGACGCCGGAATAAATCAGATCAACGCGCACATGGCTACCTTGAACAAAAGTGTATGTCGCACAAAGCGTGACGATCAGAGCGTTCTCAAACTTCAGCATCTCTGCCCACCAGCTGACATCTTTGTTCATACCTTCGCCAAAGAAGTAAGGGATGGTAGAGGCCGTGAAGATCCGTTGCATAAACACAATCATGATCTGTTGCAGCACCATGATCAGGCCAGCCCAAGCAGCTAATCGGCCCAAACCATTGGCCAAGCCTTCGGTCACACGCACCATGCGCCACATGAATTGGTTTCGGAACATGCCAACAATGGTCAGCACGATAAATCCCGTGAAGATCACAAAGAAAAACTCAACCGACCCGCCATAATAGATAAATCGCATCAGCGATTGCTTGATCTCAAGCTCAGGCATCTTGTCGTTGATATAAGGCAGCCAGGAAAGCCAGCTCCCCGGATGTGTAAGCGCATAACCCAAATTGTAAAAGGCCATGGCGAGGTTCGTAAAGAACCAGGTAATGCCGTCGAGCATACCTTCCCCCTGCAGTCTATGCACAGGTTCCCGCCCGCGCATCTTTTGCTTCCCGGTTGATCGGGTTCAGCATTGGAAAACCCCGGACCTGTCACCAGATCCGGAGCATTTATTTAAGTACCATTAAGGCCTTAGCCCATGATACGGTCACGTTGGGTACGATATGTACCCTCAGATTTCGTCAGCCAGCCAGAAGAGGCCGCCATTGAAGTCTCAACAGAAGCGCGAACTTTTGCGAACAGTTCGTCATCCATGTACTGGTCCAGAACTTCGCCAGTTGCAGTCGCCATTGAATCCCAAACAGTGTCAGGGAATTCCAGCGTTTTAACGCCGCCAGCTTGCAGACGTACCAGTGCTTCACCGTTGTTGGCGAGGAACTGTGCGAGGTTCCATTGGTTGGCTTCAGCAGATGCAACTTCGATGATTTTCTGATGCGCTGGGGACAGCTCATCAAATACGTCACGGTTTGTTGCAAGGGACAGACCTGCGCCTGGCTCGTGGAAACCAGCGGTGTAGTAAGTTTTGGTGATTTCTTGGAAACCAGCTTTTTCATCAGCCCATGGGCCAATCCACTCAGTGCCGTCAATCGCACCGGAAGCCAGCGCTTGATACACTTCAGAACCTGGAAGGTTTTGAACAGATGCGCCGAGTTTGGACAGCGCCTGGCCACCAAGACCTGGCATACGGAATTTCAGACCTTGGAAGTCTTCTGCAGAGTTGATCTCTTTGTTGAACCAACCACCAGCTTGTGCGCCAGTGTTACCTGCGAGGAAGGATTTCAGGCCAAAGATTTCGCCCAACTCGTCATGCAGTTCCATGCCGCCAGCGTGGTAATACCAGTTGGACAGTTCTTGTGCAGTCATCCCGAAAGGCACAGATGTGAAGTAAGCGTAAGCTGGGTGCTGACCTACGAAATAGTAATCAGCCGCGTGGTACATATCAGCCTGACCAGAGGTCACAGCGTCAAATACTTCTAGCGCGCCAACAAGTTCGCCAGCCGCTTTGATTTCAACAGTCAAGCTGCCGTCAGACATTGCAGTGATGCTGTTTGCTGCGCGCTCAGCCGCGTCAAAAACACCAGCCAGACCACGGCCCCAAGCAGTAACCATAGTCAGTGTGCGGTTGCCAGTTGCATAAGCCGGAGCAGCAAGCGTAGACGCAGCAGCAGCAGTGCCACCAAGTGCAGATGTTCTCAAAAATGAACGACGGTCCATATAGGTCTCTCCCATTGAATTTCGCCCGCGCCATTAAGTGGGCAGGTCGTTAAGGTGCGGTGACCCTACGACGAGTTAGGCCTCCGTTAAAGCCTGAATATTGTGCAAAACGTCACGTCTCGAATGTTTTGCGGCAAAGAATTCTAGTATTTGGTAAGAAAACATAACCAAAATTCAATTCCATAAAAATGCATGCAGTACCTTGAAACCAGCCAGAAACGACTGATTTGTCGTTAAGCTCAGGTTTCAGGCCGGGCGAATCTGTTCCCTCGTAAAAACTGACACATATGTAAGGACGACACCAATGACCACGATACCTCCCACAATGTCCGGCGTTCTTATGACCGGCCATGGCGGATTTGAAATGCTGTCCTATCGCCACGACATTGCGGTCCCAACCCCCACTGCTGGCGAAGTCTTAATCCGTGTCCGCGCCGCTGGGGTGAACAACACCGATCTCAATACACGCATCGGTTGGTACTCCAAATCTGGCGACGACGCCGACGACGCGTCTTGGTCAGGCACCGCGCTGCAATTTCCCCGCATCCAAGGGGCTGATGTCTGCGGCGAAATCGCGGCTGTTGGCGCAGGCGTTTCAAAAACCCGCATCGGAGAGCGCGTTTTGATCGAACCTTCCCTGCATGAAGCCAATGGCGCGCCCCTGCCCCAAGCCTGGTACTTTGGTTCTGAATGTGACGGAGGCTTCGCACAATATACAAGGGTCGCCACCCGCCACGCCCACGCAATCACCAGCGATCTGTCGGATGCAGAACTGGCCTCCTTCCCTTGCTCCTATTCCACCGCCGAAAACATGCTAACCCGCGCGGGCCTGAAAGCCGGTGAAACTGTATTGATCACTGGGGCCTCTGGCGGTGTAGGATCCGCCGCCATTCAGCTCGCCAAAGCGCGCGGCGCACGGGTTATCGCGATCACCTCGCCCTCAAAGGTCGAAGAACTGCGCGCAATCGGGGCCGATGAAACCTTTGATCGCAACACCGACCTGCGCATTTCACCCGGCCATAGCTCTGTTGATGTGGTTATTGATCTCGTCGCCGGCCCTGCTTGGCCACAACTGCCCGATGTTCTGCGCCCCAGCGGGCGTTACGCGGTGTCCGGTGCAATTGGCGGCCCAATGGTCGAACTGGATGTACGCACCTTATACCTAAAAGACCTCAGCTTCTTTGGTTGCACCGTGTTAAATCTTGAAGTCTTCCCAAACCTCATAAAACTAATTGAGAGTGGCGCAATCAAACCCCTTGTCGCCCAAACTTGGCCACTTGAAGAGATCGTAGACGCCCAGAAAGCTTTCGATAAAAAGCGTCACATCGGTAAAATTGTTCTCGAAATCCCATAACCCGAAAAGGGCTGCCAATGCCCCACCCCTGACGTGACAGGTTTTGGCAGCCCTGAAATTCACGTGATTGCGCCTTCGTTGATCGCCTGTGCCTGCCAGTTGCTCGAAGAAAGCAACACAAACCACATTAGAATCTGGCACGCAAGCTGACCTAAATTTGCGAAAATTCGCCCCCTAACGCAAAAATCGCAACTTCCGCAAAGATTTTACTGCCATTGCGACACATTATTTCGCAAATTGCCTGTTGACCCCCCATTCACCGCACCATAAAGTTGCGCCACGTAATGTAACCTTTTGGAAAGAATTCTGATGAACGCTCTTGTGGTCATTGTGGAAAGTTGGCGCATGGTCCGGTAACGGAAACCAGATTTAAAACCATGCGCCCCGGACCTGAAAAGCCCGGGGTTTTTTATTGCGCTAGAGCGGGCAGACCGGATGGTCTGTAAGAATGGAGAAGAAGATGAGCAGTTCAAATTCCGGCACGATGACCGGTGCACAGATGATCGTCGAGGCCCTGAAGGAACAGGGTGTTGACACAATTTTTGGCTATCCTGGTGGGGCTGTCCTTCCGATTTACGATGCCATATTTCTGCAAAATGACATCCGCCACATTCTTGTGCGCCATGAACAAGCCGCGGTGCATGCCGCTGAAGGCTATGCCCGTTCCACTGGCAAACCTGGTGTTGTTCTTGTGACCTCTGGTCCTGGTGCGACCAATGCTGTGACTGGCCTGACAGACGCGCTGCTCGACTCCATTCCGCTTGTCGTCATCTCCGGCCAAGTTCCGACGTTCATGATCGGCACCGACGGCTTCCAAGAGGCCGATACAGTTGGCATTACGCGCCCCTGCACCAAACACAATTGGCTGGTCAAAGACACAGATAAACTGGCGGAAACCCTCCACCAGGCCTTCCATGTTGCGACCTCAGGCCGCCCTGGCCCAACCCTGATCGACATCCCCAAGGACGTCCAGTTTGCTTCCGGCACTTATGTTACAAAACCTAAAGTAAAAACAGCGCATTACGCCCCTACAGTTAAGGCAGATGCTGAGGCCCTGACCCAGCTCGTTGAACTGATGGAACAGGCAGAACGCCCGGTGTTTTACACCGGTGGTGGCGTGATCAATTCCGGCCCCGCTGCCAGCCAATTGCTGCGCCAGTTGGTTGATGGCACGGGCTTCCCAATCACCTCGACCCTGATGGGGCTAGGTTCCTATCCCGCGTCCGGTGAAAACTGGCTTGGTATGCTGGGGATGCACGGCTTGTATGAGGCCAATATGGCGATGCATGATTGTGACCTGATGATCACGATTGGCGCACGTTTTGATGACCGGATCACCGGCCGTCTAGATGCCTTCAGCCCAGGATCAACCAAGGTTCAGATCGACATCGATCCCTCCTCTATCAACAAGGTTGTGCATGTTGACCTGCCCATCATTGGTGATGTTGGCCATGCGCTGGAAACCCTGCTGAAAATCTGGAAATCCCGTGGCCGCAAGACCAATCAAAGCGCGGTTGCCCAATGGAACCAACAGATCGCGGAATGGAAGGCAAAGAAATGCCTGACCTACACTGGTTCTGACACCATCATCAAACCACAATACGCCTTGGAACGCCTCGAAGCGCTGACCAAAGACCACGATCGCTACGTCTGTACTGAAGTGGGCCAGCACCAAATGTGGGCGGCGCAATACCTGAACTTTGAAGGCCCAAATCGCTGGATGACCTCCGGTGGCCTTGGCACCATGGGGTATGGCATGCCGGCCTCTGTTGGTATTCAGGTTGCACATCCAGAAAGCTTGGTTGTGAATGTTGCAGGTGAAGCGTCATGGCTGATGAACATGCAGGAAATGGGCACCGCGATGCAATATCGCCTGCCAGTGAAACAGTTCATTCTGAACAATGAGCGTCTGGGCATGGTCCGTCAGTGGCAACAATTGCTGCACGGCGAACGTTACAGCCAATCTTGGTCTGAAAGCCTGCCTGATTTCGTCAAACTGGCAGAGGCCTTTGGCGCGAAAGGCATTCGGGTTTCTGACCCCAAGGATCTGGATGACGCGATCATGGAAATGCTCAACTATGATGGTCCCGTGATTATGGATTGCTTGGTTGAGAAACATGAAAACTGCTTCCCGATGATCCCCTCAGGTGCGCCGCATAATGAGATGCTCATGGGTGACGCGAATGTCGAAGATGCCATCGGCGCCACCGGCGCAGTTCTGGTTTAAGAAAGGCTGATAAATGTCTGCACTAAAACTCAAAAAGGGCGCATCTAAGAAATCCGCCTACGACCTCAAAGATCCAAATGCGGATCTAACTGAAACCCACACGCTAGCGTGTGTTGTTGACAATGAAGCCGGGGTTCTGGCCCGTGTCATCGGCCTGTTTGCGGGGCGTGGTTACAACATCGACAGCCTCACCGTGGCCGAGATCGACAAAGAAGGCAGCCTGTCGCGCATCACCATCGTGACCACGGGTACCCCCGCCGTGATTGAACAAATCAAAGCGCAGCTGGGGCGTATCGTGCCTGTTCATGAGGTCCACGATCTGACCGTTGAAGGCGCAAGCGTTGAACGTGAACTGGCCCTCCTGCGTGTATCTGGCACGGGCGACAAACGTGTCGAAGCGCTGCGTTTGGCGGATATTTTCCGCGCTCAGGTGGTGGATTCAACACTGGAAAGCTTTGTGTTTGAAATCACCGGCACGACGGACAAAGTCGACGCTTTTGCCGACCTTATGCGCCCCCTTGGCCTTAGCCGCATCGCGCGCACCGGCGTTGCCGCCCTGTCACGCGGTAAATAACGACCGCAACACACGGTCCAGATCCGAAAATAGGCGCCCCGGTCTTCCGTGGGCGTCTTTTTCGTTCACAACGCATTCGCGGGCATGGCGAATATGTGTCATTCCCCGGATCGAACCTGACCTTCACAAAAATAATCTGACCAATTCAAGCAAACATGCCACTTGTCTCCCCGAACGCGTATCCGCCGGGGAAACAACAAGTCGGGACATTAAGCAGCCTTCAGTGAGTCCCGCTTTCGCACCGGCATGGAAAGAACCGCATATTTGCGACCATCGCCTGGATTCAAGTAGGGTTCACCAATACGGCTTGCATCATAGCCAAGCTGGCGCAATGCCCGCATCAAGGCCAAGGGCGACAAAGACATCAGTTCTGTTCCGCCCTGTGACGCTGCGGTTTCGGCAAGCCCCGCCACGATCAAAGACAGGCATTCAGACCGCTGCGCATGGGTGTTCAGATCATCGCTCACCACAAGACGGGTGCATTCCCACAGGCCGTCACTTTCAAGAGCATGTTCTAGAACCGCCGTTGGAATATCGACAAGTTTTCCATCCACCGCATCCTTCAACATATAGCTATGTTGCCCCCAGCGCGCGGTTGTCGGCATCACACGCGCCCCTCCCACGACCTTTCCCCGATCCAAAACCAGTGAGTACCAAGCAACAGGCGTGTCATATTGATCCATCTCGAATTGGTTGTCGTGCGGGATATCCCAGCCCAATTGATCAACAAAGAAATGCTTACGCAATTTCAGGTAGCTCCAAAAAGCGTCATTATGATCGTGAAGGTTTGTCAGATTAAAAGTAATATTTTTCATTGGGTCTCTCCATTTATGGTGAGACAATTAAAACCCATGACGTGAAGATTGCGAATACATTTCAACCCAAGCGGGTATAAACAGATACTTATTCCGTCCCTAACTATCCAAGCCCAAATTTCTGTAGTGTCAGAGATAACTTTGCAGGGTTCAGATCAGACCAAACTGAATGGCCAGAGCCGCCGCATGGCTGCTAGTTTTCGCATTGAGCTTGAATTTAGCATTTTTGAGACGCTGCTTCACCGCGCCAAGAGAAATTCCAAGATCATCGGCAATCTGCTTCATCAGCATCCCACCTTTAACCATGACCAACACTTCAAGTTCTGCTTTGGTCAGGTTTTTGGGCGGAGAATAGCTTTCGTGCAACTCATAAACGGCCTGATGCAGAATACGGGCTTCATCATCGCTAAATTCTCGATCCTGCCGCGTAAAGCTCCCATAGCTGCGTTGGCCGGTTCCGTCAGCATCCATACAGCTGATAGCGAGACCATAGCTCAGCCCAAAGGCTTTCGCATCGCGCAAGATCATACGCGGATCTGGAATTGCAATCTGGGACCAGCGGGTGACACCCGTATTATCATAGACCCAGCGCAACACGGGATCCTGCATCATATAGCCACGATTGGTGTAATGCGTCACCCATTCCTTGGGCAAAGTATTGGTTTCAGCAACAGGAAAAGCAAAGCCAATACGCATCGCCAGGTAAAAACCTGAAGGCGCAAAGGTGGTTAAGAAATCTATATCAGCTTTATCAATCATCAAACGAATATTTTTTGTTCAAACCCTTACCCTTTGGAGAGGTTTCCCCCTCCGTGGGGACGTGCCATACTTTGTAAATATGTAGAAATTCCACCTAGATGCAACAAAAATACACTGAGACAGTCCAGATGCAGAAAGAACTAACAATTTCGCCACTCCTTCCTGCGTTGGATGCGATTTGCCCGTCGGGATACGCGATTGCTTTGCATATTCGTTTCACGACGCCGACATTTCTGTTTCAGACCTATAAACGCGAGTGGATTGACGTTTATTCGCGTAAGGGTATGGTTATGAATGACCCTACGGTACGTTGGGGGTTTCAAAATACCGGGACCAAAACGTGGGAAAACCTACAGGCTGAAGATGATGCTGGCGTTTTGGCAGAAGCTGCGGAATTTGGCCTGAAATTTGGGTTTGTACACGCGTTAGAATCCGGCGATTCGCGCTCAGTTGCTAGTTTTTCCCGCGAAGACCGGAATTTCACGGAAGCAGAGACCGCAGAAATCATCACAATCCTCGAAAAACTGCATGAGGTCACCCGTGATGCAGACACCCTTCCCCCTGCCGAGATCGCAGCGCTGAAGACCCTGTCAATTTCCCTGACCCATTCCGGCAAACCAGTCACCTGATCCCAAGGTCAACTTACACACGAAAATGGGGAGCCCGAAGGCTCCCCAGTTCACTCACGATCAGGCTCATCGTTGTACTGCCCTTTTGGTTTTGCCTGCGGCCTGATCCGCGTTCCGAGGCGAGCGCACCCGCCCCTCTGAAATGACGCGAAGTATTTACGTCACCTCTATTCTGTATTCTCCCTTACGGGATTGCGCTCCCTATCGGGGTCGCCCTAGGCCGCTTCGCAACCCAGGGATTATCGTCGCAGTCTTAGCTACACCCGCTGGTCCCACCGCAAGTATTGCACTTCATACATGTGCCGTTGCGCACCAGCGTATAGTTACCGCAATCACCACAAGGATCACCTTCATAGCCCTGCATCTTCGCCTTAGAACGGGCATCCATAGACATCGGAGTACCGGTTTCCATCGTTGAGGTTTCTGCTGCTGAAGTGCTCAATCCAGCCTCAACCCCCACCGTTGGGTCCAACATCATCGCATCTGTGCCACCACCCTGTAGCACCACCAATTCCTGCGGCATCCGTTTCCGCAAATACCCGGTAGAGGAAATCTGTTTCAGCACCGCAAGCGATTTTGTTGCAGCAGTTTCAGTGAGTTCCTTGATATTCCTCACGCCTTCTTCCTGACCTCGTCCGATATCATCGAAGCTCGCCCCTTCCGGCTTCACATGCGCCAGATCCGTTCGATCCAAGTAAGACACCGCCAATTCGCGGAAGATGTAATCCAAAATCGAGGTCGCGTTTTTGATGCTATCATTCCCCTGAACCATGCCCGCTGGTTCAAACTTGGTGAAGGTAAACGCATCCACGAATTCCTCAAGCGGCACACCATATTGCAGACCAACCGACACAGCGATCGCGAAGTTATTCATCATAGCCCGGAAACCCGCACCTTCCTTGTGCATATCGATGAAGATCTCGCCTAGGCCGCCTTCCTCGTATTCGCCGGTACGCAGGTAAACCTTATGCCCGCCAACAACCGCTTTCTGGGTGTACCCCTTACGCCGATCCGGCATTTTCTCGCGGTGGGATTTGATAATTTCCTTCACCACGACCTTTTCGATGATCTTTTCCGCTAGGACCGCAGCCTTCGCATGTGGTGTCCCAGTTTCTAGGATATCTTCGGCGTCCTCATCATCCTCAACCAGCGCCGCTGCCAATGGTTGCGATAATTTCGATCCATCCCGATACAGCGCGTTCGCCTTTACGCCCAAGCTCCAGGACAATTCATATGCCTGCTGACAATCTTCAATCGTTGCGTCATTTGGCATGTTGATCGTCTTGGAAATCGCGCCCGAAATAAATGACTGCGCCGCCGCCATCATATGGATATGGCTATCCACCGACAGGAAGCGTTTTCCCGTTTTACCGCAGGGGTTCGCACAATCGAAAATATGGTAATGTTTCGGATCTAGATGCGGTGCGCCTTCCAGCGTCATCGTGCCACAAACATGATCATTAGCCGCGTCAATTTCCGCACGGGTAAAGCCCAGATGCCGCAGCAGATCAAAACTTGGATCATTCAGTTTTTTCTCGGGTATCCCAAGGGTTTGCGTGCAGAAATCCGCGCCAATCGTCCACTGGTTGAACACAAAGCGAATGTCAAAAGCACTGGCCAGCGCCCCGTCAATCTTTTCAAGTTCACGCGGCCCGAAACCATGGCCAATCAGCGCAGTTGAATTGATCGCGGGGGCATTGCCAATATTGGCGTGGCCTACCGCATAACTGATGATTTCCTCGATCTGTGCGGATCCATATCCAAGCCCCTCAAGGGCGGCTGGAACCGATTGGTTAATGATCTTGAAATAGCCGCCACCGGCCAGTTTCTTGAACTTCACCAAGGCAAAATCGGGTTCGATCCCTGTGGTGTCACAATCCATCACCAAACCAATGGTACCCGTGGGCGCAATCACTGATGTTTGTGCATTGCGATAGCCGTGTTTCTTGCCCAATTCCAACGCTTGATCCCAAGCAGCTTTCGCCAGCTCGACCAGTTCCTCAATCGGGCAATTTCCGTGATCCAGTGGTACGGGATTAACAGCCAATCCCTTGTAACCACTGCTTTTTCCATAAGCCGCATTGCGATGGTTTCCAATAACGCGCAGCATATGTTTCGCGTTTTTCTTATACTTGGAAAACGCACCAAGCTCCCCCGCCATCTCAGCAGAGGTTGCATAGGAAACCCCGGTCAAAATCGCCGTCAAAGCCGCCCCCAATGAGCGCCCGGAATCACTGTCATACCCAAGGCCCATATTCATCAGCAGCCCACCAATATTGGCGTAGCCAAGCCCCAAGGTACGGTAATCATAACTGCGCTGTGCGATCTCTTTTGAAGGGAACTGCGCCATGGTCACAGAGATCTCAAGCGTCACCGTCCAAAGCCGCGTCGCATGCATGTAATCACGAGAATTAAAGATGCCGTCCTTATAAAAGGTTAGCAGGTTCATCGATGCCAAGTTACAGGCCGTGTCATCCAAGAACATATATTCAGAACAAGGGTTTGATCCGCGAATTTCACCATCTTCAGGGCAGGTATGCCAGGCATTCACAGTGTCATGGAACTGGATGCCAGGATCGGCACAGGCCCAAGCCGCATGGCCCACCTGTTCCCATAAATCGCGCGCCTTGATGGTCTTTGCAACCTTGCCATCCGTGCGATTTGTCAGTTCCCAATCCGCATCATTCTTGACCGCCTTTAGGAAGGCATCCGTCACGCGGATCGAATTGTTTGAATTCTGGCCAGACACAGATGCATAGGCCTCAGAATCCCAATCTGTGTCATAGGTCGGGAACTCGATGTTGTCATAGCCCTGGCGGGCATAATCCAGCACGCGTTTCACGTAAGTTTCTGGAATGGAAGATTTCTTACTGTCACGCAGCGCAGATTTCAGACCAGCGTTAACTTTTGGATCATAGGCATCCTCAAGCTTGCCATCCCAAGCTTTGATCGCCGCAAAGATTGCATTCAAACATTGTTCATGCATTTTGGATCCGGCAACGATGGAGGCAACCTTCTGTTCCTCAAGCACTTTCCAATTGATAAATTCCTCAATATCCGGGTGATCGGCATCAATAATCACCATTTTCGCCGCACGCCGTGTGGTACCGCCAGATTTGATCGCACCGGCCGCCCGATCGCCGATCTTCAGAAAGCCCATCAGACCAGAAGATTTCCCACCCCCGGACAGTTTTTCATCCGCCGCACGCAGTGAGCTAAAATTCGTGCCTGTGCCAGACCCATATTTAAACAACCGCGCTTCACGCACCCAAAGGTCCATGATCCCGCCGTCAGACACTAAGTCATCCTTAACCGATTGAATGAAACAAGCGTGTGGTTGCGGGTGTTCATAAGACGACGTCGATTTTGTCAGCTTCCCGGATTTGTGATCGACATAATAATGCCCCTGCCCCGGCCCATCGATTCCGTAAGCCCAATGCAGCCCCGTGTTGAACCATTGCGGGCTGTTCGGTGCAGCGCGCTGGGTCGCCAGCATATACCGCATCTCGTCAAAATAGGCGCGAGCATCGTCCTCAGTGGAAAAATATCCGCCCTGCCAACCCCAATAAGCCCAAGCACCAGCCAGACGATCAAACACCTGCTTGGCGGAAGTCTCACCACCAATACGGTCCGCCTCATCCATCTTCTCAAGTGCGGCTTCATCCGGCACCGAACGCCACAAAAACTCGGGCACATTCTTTTCGCGTATCTTCTTCAGTGCGGCAGGCACGCCAGCTTTGCGAAAATACTTCTGCGCGATGACATCAGAGGCCACTTGGCTCCAGCTACCCGGCACTTCAATATCATCAAGACGAAAAACTATGGTTCCGTCGGGATTACGAATCTCTGATGTGGTCCGGGTGAATTCCAGCGCCGCATATGCGTCACGGCCAGCTTCGGTGAAATTACGTTCGATTTTCATTGTGTGCCTGCGCCCCCAAGGTCTTCGTCACTAATTCATTTGGCCTTGCGCATAAAAATACGGAATGCCGCAACTCTTACCGAAAACCATCAGGCAAAATCATATCGACACGAGAAATACTCATGGGTGTCCCGCATATGCGGTCCAAATCGTCGATGCTGTGCCTGACCGTTTATTATAACCACCGTTGTCGCTGTCAGCGCTCAAAACACATAGCCTTAAGCACAATATCTGGTGGTTTATTTTCCGGTAAATACAAAATGGCGCAATTATATGGGATGGGTCAACGAAAAATTTAGGTTTTCCGCCACTCTTTTCTGTTGACCTATAAATCACGCCCACCCCCAACGCACAACTTAAAATTGATTATCGAGATATATACACACGTTCAAAAAAACTTCGTGCGAAAAATTCCCTTTACCTCGGCCTGGTTAGGATAAGTTCTTCATTCGAAATGTAACGCCCTTCATTGCCCGGTTTGCATGCAAACGGCGGGTGAATGATTCTTTGGCCAAGATGAAGAATTGAAAAATCCGCGACAGCCAAAGGCCGTCAGGATTTAATCTTCAAATATGTGAGTGGTGTGGTCGGGACGGCAAGATTCGAACTTGCGGCCTACGGTACCCAAAACCGTCGCGCTACCAGGCTGCGCTACGCCCCGACTGAGGATTGATTACAGTCTGTGACCGGGGATTAAAAGAGAGAAAATGCAGAAAATGCAGAAAATCTTGAGTTTTTTTGCCCCCTCAACCTCCGCGCAGAAAACAGAGGTATTTTCATCTGGGGGATGGGCAGGGATATACCGCATCCTCAGTGTCAAAGCTCGGATGTGCGATTCCTGTGATCATGGGCGAGTCGCCCTGCGCTGAGAGAATCCCCAATGCGCGGGCCATACCGCCGTTAATCTCAAGTACAGCTTTGACCGCATCCCCCCCAAAGAGAGCGCTCCGGTCCAGCGGCACTGCATTCTCATGCACAGTCACAAGATTTCCCCGACTGTCAAAAAATAACATATCCAAAGGAATGAGCGTATTGGCCATCCAGAAACTGGCCGGGCGCGCTTCCGGATAGATAAACAACATACCAGCGGAACGAGCCAAGCTTTGCCGGTTCATCAATCCGATGCGTTGCTCCTCAGGATCATCGGCAATTTCCACGCGGAACCGGGCTGTGCCCCAATCTCCTCGCAGCCAGACGATATCATCAGAACAACGCGGTGCGACTTCGGTGGCAGTTGAACTCTCATCAACAACGCCGCCCCCTGCAAGCGCCTGCGCAGCAAACGCGTTGATTGCAAAAAGCAAAAAAGCGGCCAGAAAACTGTGCCGCCTTTTTGGTGTTTCTCGAATTTTCATCTGATACATGCCTGCTGCTCCGCCTATCGGCTGTCCGTAGAGAAGCGTAAGTGCAAATTCAAAGCGTTGCAATCTATCCGGAAAACGCCCGACAAAAGCACGCCCTGATCAACTTCATTCAACAATCATAACATCATCTTCATGCAGTGCCGCTTCCCAACTGGAAACGATTGTCGCCATACGGCCACGCTTCCCGTCGATCACCCGCACCCCAACAGCTTCGCCTGACTGCAGATCCGCAAGGCCAGAGCGACGCAGGATTTCAATATGAATAAAGACATCCTCTGGGCGTCCAAAAACATTCGCAAAACCAAAGCCTTTGGCCTTATCAAACCACTTCACCCGCGCAGGTTCCAACGGGGTTTCGGTCATGCCCGCGATGCTCAGATATTCCTCGTCTTCTAACTCGGTGAACGATTCCGTTTCCGGCGGCTCAATCGAGAGAACCTCGGTCGCCTGCACACCACGCGTCGTCTGCTGAATACGAATTTCTACACCAGCGGCATCCGCCACTGAACTTTGACCAAAGTTACGCAAAACATTTGCGTGCAGCAAAATGTCCGGTCCTCCGGTTTCGCAAACAACGAACCCGAATCCCTTTACGGGATCGAACCATTTTACTTTCCCTAGGACGATCTCGTCCTGCTCATCTATTTCAGTCATCCCATAACACTTTTATTAAAGTTCCTCATCCCCACGCCGGTGATTTGCGGCATCTCACCTAAAAAATGCAAGGAGAAAACTTGATTTCGTTTAGTTTTTACATTTCACGTTACGTGTATATCAAGGGTTTAGCCTAGATATGCGCCACTCCTGATCAACGGTGTCACGCTTCCATGCAAATCTATCGTGTAACCTAAATGCACCATCTGCCCAGAACTCGATCTCTGTCGGAACAAGCCTAAATCCTCCCCAGAATGGTGGCCGTTTCGGTGCTGTTCCCTGCTTCACGGTTTCTTTCGCAACCGCCGCCAGCAAAGTCGATTTCGACTTGAGAGGCTGTGACTGCTGAGATGCCCAAGCTCCGATTTTGCTCTGCAAGGATCTTGATGCAAAATACGCGTCAGCCAAGGCACCATCTTCGCGCGTCACATGCCCGCGCACCCGAATCTGGCGTCTCAGGCTTTTCCAATGCATGACAAATGCAGCGGTCCCTGTTGCTTCGATTTCTTGTGCTTTCTGGCTGCCGTAGTTCGTATAGAAAACAAAGGCATCAGCTTCCACTTCTTTAAGCAGAACCATGCGCGCATTGGGCATCCCCGAAGAATCCACAGTCGCCAGCGCAATGGCATTTGGATCGTTTGGCTCACTCTCCTGAGCCTCCGCCATCCATTTCCGCACCAACTCAAACGGGTCTTCGCCTGCAAATATCCCGGAACGTCCTGTCATTCTTGCCTCTTACTTTCACACTTGCGCACAACAATAAGCCCCTTTGCGGGCAAACCCAACCCGATCTTATTGACAGATTCATCAGAAGTGATGATTGACAGGGTTAATTATCGCTGCATTTCACACAATACAACCCTTACAATTGCATACATCTCAGCAAATGCAACCTTGTGGGGTTAAATTCTACCACGCACCCTCGTGAAGCAACACTGCGGGTTGAAGCACCCGCGGCAATCGCCTAGAGAATTCAGATAGATAATTAAATATCCCGGGGGATAATATGTCGGCAGGACTTATGGAAGGTAAACGCGGCCTGATTATGGGGCTCGCCAATGACAAATCAATCGCATGGGGCATCGCAAAAGCCTGTGCGGAACAGGGCGCAGAACTTGCGTTCTCATATGTTGGTGATGCGTTCAAGAAACGGGTTGTTCCACTGGCTGAAGGCCTTGGCGTAGATACGCTCATCGATTGTGACGTTTCAGATCCAGCATCACTCGATGCGGCTTTCGCCGAAATCGAAGCAAAATGGGGCAAGATCGACTTCATCGTGCACGCCATCGGGTTCTCCGATAAAAACGAATTGCGCGGCCGTTACGTTGACACATCAGCCGAAAACTTCCGCATGACCATGGATATATCCGTTTATTCTTTCACAGCTGTCGCCCAACGTGCGGCAAAGCTGATGACCGATGGCGGCTCTATGATCACCCTTACCTATTATGGTGCGGAACAAGTTATGCCTCATTATAATGTCATGGGTGTTGCCAAAGCCGCTTTGGAAGCTTCCGTGAAATATTTGGCAGAAGACCTTGGCAAAGACGGCATCCGCGTCAACGCCATTTCAGCTGGCCCGATCAAAACCTTGGCCGCCTCCGGCATCGGTGACTTCCGTTACATCATGAAATGGAATGAGTTGAACTCTCCCCTGCGTCGCAATGTGACCCAAGAAGAAGTTGGCAAATCCGCCCTCTATCTGCTGTCTGATCTTAGTTCTGGTGTAACCGGTGAAAACTTGCACGTCGATGCGGGTTATCACGTGGTTGGCATGAAGGCGGTTGATGCGCCTGATATCGACGCCAGCAAAAAGTAAGCGACACTATATATGACACTCACCGCGTTCCTTGCCGCTGCCCTGCTTTGCACAATGGCCGCTATCAGTCCCGGCCCCGCCGTATTGATGGCCGCGCGCATCGGGTTGCAGCAAGGTTTGCGCACCGGCGCTGCCCTTGCGGTGGGCATCGGTGTGGGCGCTGTGATCTGGGCAGTTGCGGCAATCTTTGGGTTGTCGCTGCTGTTTGACTATGCGCCAACGCTTTTGATCGTGCTGAAAGTGCTGGGGGCCGCCTATCTGATCTGGATGGCCATTAAGATGTGGCGTCACGCCAATGACCCGATCACGGATGACGCGGGCTCCATTCCGACATTCACCGCATTTCAAGCCTTCCGCCTTGGGGTCACCACACAGCTTGCCAATCCAAAACCCGCCGTCTTCTTTGGCGCAGTTTTCATCGGCACCCTGCCCGCTGACGCCACTAACACCGCCGTTATTGCCCTGTTATGTGTGATTTTCAGCGTTGAAATCCTCTGGAATGTTTTTGTGGCGCGCCTTTTTTCGCTGGAACGCACCCGCAAAGCCTATCTCAACCTGAAACACGTCATTGATCGCATTTTTGGCGGGCTTCTTGCTGCCCTTGGCGTGAAAATCGCCGCCACTTAAGCCTCGCCCTCTCGACAAAGCGGCCTGCAAAACGTTATCACCTATCAAATTCGCACGTCGCGTATAGATAATTTCCACAGTCTACACGCAGAGCAGATCATAAGGACACCAGCCATGAGCGACCACCGCCTGCCCCATGAAAAAGGCTTCCACATCAGCTGGGACCAAATCCACC
>MAAC01009457.1_pt1 | contig 25090 bp, 23 predicted proteins | sample 1115981 | NCBI WGS metagenome assembly MAAC01 (sample SAMN04961126, study PRJNA320927) | seawater metagenome | isolation source: sample BD02T64 sea water enriched with oil for 64 days | place: USA:Gulf of Mexico | collected 2013-07-27
AGAATTCGTTTCCTTTCAAGGTTCGCGTCTAGCAGCGTTTTCTAGGATAATTACGTTTTATTAAAACAAATGGTTTGATGAATGGATATAGTTTATATACGCGAGTTAAATATTAAGACAGTTATCGGAATCTTTGATTGGGAACGCAATATTAAGCAAACCGTTAGCTTGGATTTAGAGATGGGTACGGATATCGCCAAAGCGGCGGCTACCGATCATATTGATGACACCTTAGATTATAAAGCAGTGTCTAAACGGCTTATTGCTTTTATTGAAGCCAGTGAGTTTCAGCTGGTGGAAACGATGGCTGAGCGAGTTACTGAGATTGTACGGGAAGAGTTTTCAGTGCCTTGGGTTCGATTGCGTTTAAGTAAGCCTGGTGCTGTTCGTGGGTCAAAGGATGTTGGTGTTGTGATTGAGCGGGGAGAAAAGATCTAAATGGCTCGAGCGTACCTTAGTTTAGGCAGCAATATTGATCGAGAAAGCCATATAAAGGCGGGTCTCGATGCGTTGGCGCGTGAATTTGGCGCGTTAACGTTGTCCCCTGTGTATGAAAGTGAATCGGTAGGGTTTGATGGCGATGCATTTTATAATCTTGTGGTTGCCATAGAGTCTGACCTTTCTGTCGGTGAACTAAATTTCATTATGAAACGCATTGAAGATGATAACGGGCGCTCTCGCCAGGGGCCGCGTTTTAGTGCGCGTACGTTGGATATCGATATTTTGCTAGTGGGTGAGTTGTGTGGTGAGTTTGATGGCGTGCAGTTACCGAGAGATGAAATAGAAAAAAATGCGTTTGTGTTATTACCCTTGGTCGATATCGCTGCAGAAGAAAAACATCCGTTGTTAGCAATATCCTACGCTGAAATGTGGAAGGCGTATAAAAAAGAACAAAAATTGTGGCAGGTGACGTTTGAGTGGGAGGCTATATAGAGCGCCCACCGTCCACTGCAATAATTTGTCCTGTTATATAGGGCGATGTGGCTAAAAATATGATTGTTTTCGCAATATCTTCCAGCGTTCCAAGTCGCTCCAGTGGGATGCCTGATAAGATGTTGTTTTTTTCTTCGGCTGTCACCTCAGCTTCCGGTTTGGGCCAAAGAATTGCTCCGGGAGCAACACCATTAACACGGATGTTAGGAGCAAGTTCTTTTGCTAGTGACCGCGTCATCATCTGCAATGCACTTTTTGCCATACAATAAACGGTATGATTTTTTAGTGGTGCGCTAGCGTGGATGTCGATCATATTAACGATGTTACCCTGATGTTTTGCTAATGTTGGTGCAAGTTCTTGGCTAAGAAAAAAGGGCGCTTTGCAGTTGCTAGCAAAAAGGTCGTCCCAGTGCTCTGTTGATGTTTCACCTATCGCAGTAGGGAAAAAACTAGACGCATTATTGATGAGTAAATCCAAGCGCTGCCAATGTTGCACGCTTTGTTGGCAGAGCTGTTGTATATCACTTGGTTTATTTAAGTCAGCGTGTAAGCAGGTGCAGGAATTTTCTCGGGTCTGATTGAGTGTATCCGTTAACGTTTGAGCCTCAATAGCGGAGTGGCGATAATGAATGACGATGTTATAACCTTGTTGATGTAGCAGTATTGCTGTGGCAGCCCCGAGGCGTTGTGACGCCCCGGTTATGAGGGCAACAGGGGGGGCAGCAGCAGAAGGAGTAACAAAGGGGGCGCTCATTGATTTTTCTCAATAAATGCAATCACATCGTTTGCCGTTCGTTTCGGTGCTTCTTCCATGGGGATGTGCCCGAGATCAGGGTACATGATAACGCTTGAATTAGGGATCTTCTCTTTTAACAGATTGGCGTACTTAGGATGAATCCATGAGTCCTTTTCGCCCCAAAGTATTAGTGTTGGGATATTCAGTTCTGATAGTTTTGGTAAAAGGGAAAAATCGGCTGGCTGGCTAAGGCGATAGTTGTTTGCTCCTCGGTTACCTTCTCGCAAGGTCATGTCAAAATACAGCTGTGCTTTGGCATCGGTTAGTTTGCTAGTGTCTCCATAGACTTGTTTTATGGTATTGGTGACAACCCATTGAGGGGTGATATATTCAGTGATGGTATTGATGACAGGGGTGGCTTGAAGTTCAAGCATAAAGGGGAGGGACTCTTGCGAAGGAATACCTGCGGAATCTACCAATATTAAATGGCTCACGTCTTGGGGGTATAAGGCGGCATAGTTCCAAGCGATAGCGCCGCCTCGTGAATTACCTGCTAATACGAACTGATCAAGCTCAAGCTTTTCAGCAAGAGACTTCAAAAAAGTTGCTGTGTATGGCCAGTCATATTGCTTGTTGGGGTGAGGGCCGGTAAGTCCGTGACCAGGAAAGTCGAGGCTAATAATGCGGAATTGATTGTTAAGTTCTTTGACCCACCCTTCCCAGGTATGAAGTGACGCGTTGGAGCCATGAATTAATACCATGGTGGGAGAACCAGCCGGTAGACCTTCATCTCGATAGTGCACTGACATGCCATCAATGTCGATAAAGTGAGAATATTGATTGGTATAGATTGGCTTTAGTGTTTCGAGTGATTTGTCGAGATTGATGCTATAAAAAAGTCCTACGCCGATGGCGAGTGCGGCGATAGCGAGTATGGTTTTTTTCATGATGGGTTCCTGTTATTTATTGGGCAGCTTCTTGTTACTCCCAAAAAATTGATGTTAGCGATAAGTGCAGTATTAGTAATGTGCTTTTAGAAACATCTGCGGCATGGACGCTGCAGTTGAGCCCGGAGCCTGCCCCTCGAGCGCAGTGAGTGCATGGATGCAATATTTTGCGTTTTCCGAAAGCATATTGCTAATACTGCACGCTCTCTTAGATCCGTGAAGAATAGGTTTTTCTACTGTGATGCTTGAGTATAATTATTCTTAAGTCCCTTGAGTGCCTTTATTCGTCGTTGTCGAATTTCACTTCCAAGAGCTTCTCCCCTAAAGCCAAGATCAAGAATAGTTTTAGGGTCAACGTGCTTGAGAGTGGCCGCGGCATCGGTCAGGTAATCTGACTGTGCATAATCTCTATTTTCAAACCCTGTGCGACCTTTCGCATCGGCCTCACAGGCAGCTAAAAATAGCGGCAGCGTTTCTGGGCGACGTAATACATCAAGGGCCTCCAATAAGCGCATAACGGTTGACGGTTTTAGTTCAAAGGCAATGTGGCATTGTGTGTGATAGCGGGATACCAGTGTGGCAATACGTGCTGCATGACTGGGTACTTTGTACTGCTTGCATAATGCTTTTGTTAGAAACTCGCTAATGTCCTCATGGCCGTGGTGGGACGGTAGAATGTCTTCAGGTGTCTTTCCTTTACCAAGGTCATGAACAAGCGCTGCAAAGCGGATGGCGAGTTGTTCTTGTTGTTCAAAATGCTGGCTTGCGATGACTGCTTGATCTAGCACCATCAGTGTGTGTAAACCAGTGTCAATTTCGGGGTGGTGTTTGGCTGGTTGGGGCACGCCAAATAACGCGTCGAGATCGGGGAATAATGCGGCAAGTGCTTTGCATCGTCGCAAGGTCTCAAAATAAAGACGAGGATTGGGTTCTAATAACGCCTTTTCAGTTTCAGCCCACACTCGCTCAACGGTAAGGTTCTCTAGTTCACCGGATTGACTGATTGTTGTCATTAGCTGAAGGGTTTCTTCTGCGACGCTAAAACCTAGGCCCCCGTAACGTGCATGAAAACGTGCTACGCGAAGAACGCGAAGAGGGTCTTCAATAAAGGCTTCTGAAACGTGCCTAAGTATTTTTTTATCGAGGTCTTGTTGACCATTGAATGGGTCAATGATGTCCCCTGTTGGGGATTCTGCCATTGCATTAATGGTGAGGTCTCGACGGGATAAATCCTCCTCAAGGGATACGTCTCCGCCGGCGTAGCACTCAAATCCGCCATAGCCAGCGCCGGTCTTTCTTTCGGTGCGAGCAAGGGCGTATTCCTCGCCACTGGTGGGGTGAATAAATACAGGGAAATCGCTACCCACTTGCTGGTAATTCTTGGCCAGCATTTTTTCTGGGGAGCTACCGACTACAACCCAGTCCCTGTCTTTGATGGACAGATTTAATAATTTATCGCGAACAGCGCCGCCAACGAGATATACATTCATAAAAAATAACAGAAAAGTAGTTGACCTTTTTGACACCTTGAACGAACATTCAAAGCATGAATACTTTAAACACATTATCAGTCCAGCATTACAGCGTCAAATTCGCGGAGATTTTTGTACCTAAAAAATCCTCTGCGATTTTTGCGTCTGCAGGTTTTGTGCATGCAGCAATTTCGATTGTTGATGCATGCAAACCGGCAGTCTGTATGTGTCTCTCAATAATTGAGTGGCGCCGACATATGCTGCTGCGGCTGGGAGGAGTGATGTAATCGTATTTTAAACAATACCATCATCATTTTCAAAAAGGCCGCAGCAATCACTGCGGCCTTTTTTCGTTTTGGTCGCATATAAAATCCACGCTGTCAGGTCCTAAAAGATTTCTATCATAAGGAGTAGAGGGAACCGTCATGTCTGTTGCAATTGCATATGTTATCGTGATTTTAGTTTGGGCCACAACGCCACTGGGTATTAAGTGGAGCAGTGAAGGGTTTGCCCCGTTAGCGGGAGCGTTTTGGAGGGTGTTTATTGCTGCTGTTGTAGCGACCATTTTGGCAAAGGCCATGCGAGTCGCTGTGCCTTACCATAAAAAGGCTCTTTCTAGTTACGCCGCTGCCAATATAGGGCTGTTTCTAGGGATTGGTGCGGTATATGTGGGCGCTGCATACTTGTCGTCGGGGTTGATCTCTGTGTTGTTTGGGTTGTCTCCTATAGTGTCCAGTGTGCTTGGTCGGTACCTTTTGGATGAGCCTCCGTTTGGTGTGCCGCAATGGGTCGCCTTAGCTTTGGCTTTGTGTGGATTGTTTGTGGTGTTTCAAGGTGATATGCAGGTAACACAGAATGCCTACGTGGGTTTTTTGCTGGTGATGTTTGCGATGTTGTGCTTTTGTTTGAGTGGCGTATTAATTAAAAAAATTGATGCGTCTTTACATCCAGTGGCACAAACAACGGGGTCTTTGACGCTCGCTGCACCGCTATTTGGTTTGGTGTATTTTTTTGTTGGAGAGTCTGTCGATAACATTACAGAGAAATCGGCAATGGCGATTGTTTACTTAGCATTGTTTGGGTCGATATTGGGATTTCTCAGTTACTTTTATGTGTTGCAGCGATTGCCTGCCACAACCGTGGCGTTAACAACGTTGGTGACGCCTGTTTTGGCAATTTCATTGGGGGTGTTTCTAAATGGAGAGGTATTGTCTTTGAGTGTTGTGCTGGGAGGTGTGCTAATTAGTGGTGGATTATGTGTTTATTATTGGGGTGGGGTGATGAGCAATGAGGCGACTAAATAATTAACATTCGTGTGATGTCGGTTATTTCATCTTTATGCTCAGAGACGATTTTTAGTCCTTGGAAGGGTGTTATTTCACCTTTCTTGAATTTTACTTTATTGGCTGCGGGGGTGTCTGTGATTTTTGGGCAGTCTTTGATTTTGTCTGTGCCAAGATAAGCATGGTATCGAGCGATGAGTACAAGGTCGGCAAGGTCTGGTTTTTTGCTCTCGTCTCGCATCCATTGGTCCTTTGTGCGAGCGCAGTCAATGATATCTTCAGGCATATTCCAGTGCTCTAGAATGGCGACGGAGAATTCATTGCCGTGCTGTTCAATCATTTTATCAATCAGTTTCCAGTGGTAATCGGTTTTTAATTTTTCCCCTAGGGAAGAGATAATGAAAAGGGCGCCAGTGTCCTGTAGTAGACCTGCTAATAATGCATTTTCACTTGTAAAGTTGAGGGTGAATCCTGCTATCCAAGCCGATATTGCAGCAATGGTTGCGCTTTGTGCCCATACGTTTTTTATTTTTTGTCGAATAATGACTTTGTCGGTTTTAAATAACTTGTCGAGAGTATAGATAAGGACAAGATTTTTTGTGGTGTCCGCTCCCATTCTGCGAATTGCAATGCTGAGGTGTTCGCAAGGGTCTTTTCCGTGGTAAAGCGAGCTGGAGGCAACTTTCATTAGGAGGTTTGATAAGTTTTGGTCGTATTCCAAAATCTCGACTAAGTCTTTAGCTCGATAGTTAGGGTCTAGTACTAAGTCCCCCACACGGGAGGCAATTTTGGGGAAGTCAGGTAAAGGTCGGAGCCCACTTGTTATGTCTTGCTGTAGCCGTAAGTATAATTTATGGCTGTCACGTTCAATTGTCGCTTGGTTTTGAATGGGTTTTGTTGGGCTCATGAGGGCAAGGGCGGCTTTATGTAATGTAAGTCAAGGATGAGTCTTTTTGTTAGGGGGCATTCATGTCTTTGCTTATAACTATAGTCTGTTTTTGTAAGGATGTAGCCACATTTAGGCGATGATAATTCATGAGTTTGGGGTTAGCTGAGCATCATTTGCCGCTCTAGGTGTAAGCGGTTTGCCATCACCTCTGCACCGTTATAGATAGCTTTGATGTGGTGAATTAATCGTTGCTCTGCATCTTTTCTCATGGCGTATGGTAGGTCGATAGTGGATACGCCAATATAAAAAATAATGGTGCTAATAGCTTCTGCAACCAGGGATGCGTCTGTGATATTTCGATGCTTTAATCGGCTTTCAAGCTCGATTAAGTGTGCCAGCTCTTTGTTGATTTGAGTGAGCTCTTTTTTGATAGCTTGCCTTAGCTCGGCGGAGCTTCCGACGGCTTCTCGGGCTAATACGCGAAAAAGGTCGCCATTTTCTTTGAAATGCTCAAGGCAGTATCCGACGAGACTTTGGGTGATGTCATCGGTTTCCTTGTGGGACTGTTTTGCCGTTTTTAATAGGGCGTGTAGTTTTTGTGTGGCGGCTTCTATGAGTTCGAGTCCTAGCGCGTCTAAGTTTTTGAAATGACGGTAAAAAGATGTTGGTGCGATACCTGCCTCTTTGGCTACTTCTCTTAGGCTTAAGCTTGAAAGGCCTTTGTCTTCATTTAGCTTGCGCAATGCTGCAGAAATGATCGCTTCTCGGGTTCTTTGTTTTTGTGCTGCTCTAGTTGTCATGTTTTTCCGCTATTTTGATACGTTGGTCACGTATTCAGGGTACATGTGTTAGCTGAAAATTCAAGTTTTACTTTGTTTTGTGCTTGAGGCGGCTGGTTTTTGGGTGGGTAGCCCACTTATAGGTTTGAAAATTGGTTGCATCTGTTTGGGTATTGAGTACTATGGCTCACACTTGTACGCTGAAATTGGCGTCAGTGCTCAATGTTTAGTTGAGATCATAATAGTGAGAAAGCAAACTGATTGGGATTGGTTTGCGGGTAAAGGGAAGAATATGAGGAATAGTAAAGCCGTAGAACCAGAGGTTATGTCGGTTGTTGATACCGCATGGCTGCGAATGGATTCGCCAGAAAATTTAATGGTGATTAATGGTTTTTGGGTATTTGAAGAGTCGTTTTCGCGAGATCGCTTTGTACGTATTGTGCAGGAGCGGTTGTTGGCGATCCCCCGATTTAGAAATGTCCCCTTAAATCAAAAGAATCAGTATTTCTGGCAGCCTGTTGATGATATTGACCTTGATTATCACGTATCCAGTGTTGTATTGCCTAAAACGGGTCAAGCTGATGAGGATATGAAGGCATTTATTGCCGGAATAATTTCAGAACCTCTTGATGCGGGTAAGCCGTTATGGCGTTTTTATCATGTGGCGGATTATAAGGGCAAGAGTGCGATTGTATTTCGGATTCATCATGCATATGCCGATGGTATTGCGTTGATATCTGTTTTTGATGCGATTGCTGATAAGTCTGTATTGCACACATCCCCAGCAGCACACGCAACATTCCCAGAAGTACTCACCGCGCAGCCGGGTATGTTGGGCGGGTTAGTGTATGGCGTTAAAAAGGTGGGGGTTGCCAGTTTATTCACGCTTGGGTGGCTGTATGAAGCCGCTCATGTAGCGTTACTTTCATCGGATAGCAAAACCACCTACAAACAGTCGTTAACTGTGAACAAGCAGGTTGCTTGGGCGTCACCGTTAGATGTTGCTGAAGTGAAGGCGGTCGGAAAGGCGATTGGATGTACGGTAAATGATGTTTTACTAGGGTGCGTTGCAGGCAGTTTGCGGGGTTATTTGGCGAGTACTGGTGGTTCTCCAGATGGTGTGACGTTACGAGCTACAGTGCCTGTTAACTTGCGGCCTTTGTCAGAAGCAATGAATTTGGGCAATCATTTTGGCTTGGTGTATCTGGAGCTGCCAGTGGCGGAACCTGATGCGTCGAAGAGAATTGCCAAAGTTCGCCAAAACATGTCTACACTGAAAAGTGGTATTCAAGCACAAATGACTTACGGTGTGCTGGCTATTTTGGGCCGATTTCCTACCAAAGTGCAGCGTTTTTCGTTGGATTTTTTTAGCCAGAAAGCCTCGGCAGTGATGACCAATGTACCAGGACCAGCAGAAGCTATTCATTTTGATGGCGTAGCGCTCACTCATCCGATGTTTTGGGTGCCGCAGTCAGGCAACATTGGTGTCGGTGTCAGTATTTTGAGCTATGCCGGCAATGTTGAGTTTGGTTTGGTCGCAGATAAGGCGTTGGTATCTGATCCTTCAATTATTGTTGAGGGGTTTGTGGCGGAGTTTCAAGCGTTGCAACGACGGGTAAATGAAGGTGATCCGCTCTTAGCGGTAGAGTTTTCAGCAGCCTAAGCGGGTATTGGGTTTAGGTTGTATTTTGAGTTTTTAGAACGCATTTTGAGTGTTTTTAGTTTTTGGGTGATTTTAAATTTAGGTAACCCCGTTTTGGGGAATGAGGAGCAAACATGAGTTATTTCGTAACAGGTGCCACCGGTTTTCTTGGCCGTTTTTTGATGAAGAATTTAGTGAAGCGGGAAGGTACAATTTATGTGCTGGTCCGTAATGAATCAGCGTATAAAGTGGAGTTGCTGCGTGAAGAGTTAGGAGTGACTGCGGAAAAGGTCGTTGCGGTTGCCGGTGATTTAGCGGCACCTAATTTGGGTGTTAGTGATGAAATGATTGCCACGTTAAAGGGCAACGTTAAACATTTTTTTCATCTGGCTGCTATTTATGATTTAACCGCATCAGAAGAGTCTCAAGTTGTTGCCAATATGGATGGTACAAAACATGCAATTCAACTTGCGGAGACGGTAAATGCCGGTTGTCTGCATCATACTAGTTCTATTGCTGCTGCTGGCATGTTCTCAGGTATTTTCAGAGAGGATATGTTTGAAGAAGCTGAGAAATTGGATGATCCGTATTTAAGAACCAAACACGATTCTGAAGGGTTGGTGCGAAATAGCTGTAGTGTTCCTTATCGCATCTATCGCCCTGCTATGGTGGTTGGCCATTCAAAGACCGGTGAGATGGATAAGATTGATGGCCCTTACTTCTTTTTCCAAATGATTAAGAAATTGCGTAGTGCTTTACCGCCATGGATGCCTATGGTGGGGATTGAAGGCGGGCGACTCAATATTGTTCCTGTTGATTATGTTGTTGATGCAATGGATCATATTGCTCACAGCGATGATCTTGACGGTAAATGTTTTCACTTAACCGATACAGATCACTATAAAGTAGGCGAAGCGATTAATATTTTTGCTAAAGCTGGCAATGCGCCTCAGATGAGTATGCGTATAGATCGTAACTTGTTTGGGTTTGTGCCACCGTTTGTTAAGCAAGCGCTGGGTTCTATGCCGCCAGTGCAACGTATTATTGGTATGGTGCTAAATGATTTGGGTATTCCTAAATCCACACTAAAATTCATGGAGTATCGAACGCGCTTTGACAATCGTGAGACTCGGGCTGCGTTGGATGGTTCGGGTATCAGCTGCCCTTCACTTACTAATTATGCTCCTACCATCTGGGATTTTTGGGCGCGAAACTTAGACCCTGACAATTTTGTGGATCGTACCCTTGAAGGTTGTGTTGAAGGTAAAGTTATTGTAGTAACGGGTGGTACATCGGGTATTGGTAAGGCTGCAGCACTTAAGTTAGGTGAGGCAGGTGCAAAGGTTGTATTGGCCGCTCGTACAAAAGAGAAGTTAGAGGAAACCAAAGCAGAAATTGAGGCATTAGGTGGAAAGGCTTATACCTATTCTGTTGATGTTTCTGATATGGATGATTGTGATCGTTTTTGTGAGTTGGTACTAAAGGATATGGGACGTGTGGATATACTGGTGAACAACGCTGGTCGCTCGATTCGTCGTGCTATTTCTGCATCTTATGATCGTTTTCATGATTTTGAGCGCACAATGCAGCTTAACTATTTTGGCTCACTACGATTAATGATGAACCTTTTGCCTGGGATGGAAGAGCAGCACTCAGGGCAGGTTATTAATATCTCGTCAATCGGTGTGTTAACGAATGCTCCGCGATTCTCTGCTTATGTTGCTTCGAAATCAGCGCTGGACGCTTTTACTCGTTGTGCGGCCTCAGAATTTTCTGATGAAGGTATTAAATTTACCACAATTAATATGCCTCTAGTGCGTACACCAATGATTGCACCAACGAAAATTTATGAAAATGTACCAACGATTAGCCCTGAAGAGGCGGCTGATATGATTTGTGAAGCGGTTATCTATAAGCCGAAGCGTATTGCCACAAGGCTAGGTATCTTTGCTCAGGTGATGGGTACTGTTGCACCTAAAATGACGGAGATTATTTTGAATACGGGTTTCAGAATGTTTCCAGATTCAACCGCGTCTAAAGGTGATGAAAATAAGCCGGCCGCAGTATCTAGTGAACAGGTTGCTTTTGCCTATCTGATGCGTGGTATTCACTGGTAGGTTAGAAAAACTTTGTATAAGAGAAAAGAGTTGGCGTGAGAATCAGCCATAAAAAATGCCGACAATGTCGGCATTTTTTATGGCTGATTCTCACGTTATTAATATTAGTAAAATCACCAGTTTCGGTAGCCAGTCTGGGTGTCTTTTGACAACCTAAATACACCGTTATTAATCGTGTGATTTGCCTTGGATGAGTTGGTGGCTTGTTTGTCGTTAAACAGTGCTAAATCAAATGTGCCGCTTATCCATTGGTTATCATCGCTTTTTACTGTGATAGTGCTGGGTTTGATTTCGGATGCTTGGTAAACGCCACGGCCTTTGTATGAAACCGAAACATCACTGTCATCAATGGTGTATACACCAGGGCCTCGGTAATTGGATAGCTGTATTAGAATCTTAACGGCTCCGTGTTTTGATTCGATGTGAACCGTGTCGGAGAACAGGGCGCTACGTTTTTTCCAGGCTGCTTGTTCCGGTAGGGACATAAGGTCTACCTTGAAATCATGGTTGAACAGCACATTAGATGTCTTGCGAGGAATGTCTGCAAGGCTGTAGTTTTTTGATAGCTTTTCGATATCCTTTTTGATGGTTTGCTTAAAGGCTGATTTTGCTTCGACAACAGGAATTGTAGAAATTACTGCAGAAACGAGGGGTGGCGTTATGATGGGCGTTGAAGGTTCGGAGGCGACAGCAACGTTAATAGTGGTCGGCGTGATTTTTTGTCCAAATTTATATTCGCAATCACTTTTTTTGCCGTGTGTTTTGCATGTGCCTTTACCGTGCGCCATATCGTTTTGAAAGGGGCCAACGAATTCATCGCCCAGTGCGGTTAGCAATATGCCATAACCTGCTTTTTTGCCTAGGTTAAAATAACCTTCGTAAGAACCCCCCGCTTGATATTTGATGCGACCCTTCCCTGTGCGCTTCCCGTTTCTCCATTGGCCAGTGTAACGGTCACCATTTGCATAAAAGAACTCTCCAAAACCATCGGGGTGACCATTGGAGAAGTTCCCTTCGTATTTATCGCCAGAAACAAAGGTTAACGTGCCTAGGCCCTGAGGTGCGTTGTTTTTCCATGCCCCTTGGTAATAACTACTATCTGCGTAGACATACTTACCTTCGCCAGATTGTTCCCCCATGACGAATTGACCGGAATAGGCAGCACCATTAGTAAATGTTTTGGTTCCTTCGCCATTTGGTTGGTCATTTTTCCATTGGCCTGTGTATATTTCACCATTGCGCCATTTCATTGTGCCTTGGTTCGCTCGCTCACCATTGATGAAATGGCCACTATATTGTGATCCATCGCTATAGGTTTTAATGCCTTTTCCTTGGGCTGTGTTGTTTTCCCAGCGACCTTCATACACGGTACTGTCAGCCCAGGTACGTTTACCTTGCCCAGACTTTTGCCCATGCACCCACTGACCGTCATAGCTTCCGCCGCTAAGGTATGTATAGGCCCCTTTACCGTGAAAACGGTTGTTTGTATCTCTGTCGCCATCGTAGGTATCTGCAATGACTGGAGACAAAAACGCGATGCCAAACGTGAGGGTTGCGGCACGAAGGCGTTGTTTGGAGAAGAGTGTAGTGTGAGGCATTATTGTACCCAATCCATGTGATGTTTTTTGTTATTAGGTGTGTGTTTGTTTTTTGAGCCTTTGGTTTAGATTGATATGTTATTACGAGGGGGTGGCTTTATGCCAGAACTTCTTTGCAGAAAAGATAACTTCATTCCATGTGCGGAGCATTCCTTTGAGCTATCGTTAGTGAGGTAGAGGTTCAGTTAAGAGCCCTTATTTGGTTAAGGAGGAGACATTATGCGTATTATCTTTCTTTGGTTACAGCGTTGTTTCTTACCCTTATGGCGGCAAAATACAGATCAGAATCAAGGGGATAAACGACATTTTTATCGTCGAACATTATGTGCTGAATATCAAAAAAAGAAATCGATGGTGAAAAATTTCTGGATTATTGCGGGTGTTGTTGTCCTAATTCAACCGTCACTTCATGTTGTTTTGGTTGTGGCAATATTTACAACCTTTATTTCCTTTATGTATTTGGATGAATGCTGACGAAACGCATCTACTGCAATTGCTTGTATGTATGCGCTTACTTTTGTATGAATTTATGTGCATTTAATCCAACGAAAACCATACCGTTATAAGGTCATGACTTTTAGCGGTAATAAAATCTAAGTTTTTGGTCAATGTTTGAACGGTTTTCTGGAATAATTACAGAGAAAGTATAAATGAGCAGTAAATTATTTATTGGGGGTTGTTGATGGTTTGGGGACGATGGTTTATTAGTGTTTTATTGTTTTGTGTGAGCTTTAGTGGCTTTTCACAAGCAAATGGAGGGGGGTGGGTTATTGATCGAGATCAGAAGCCGGATAGCCCATTGCTACGTCAAGGGAAGGCCATCGCAAACACATCAGAGGAAGATAAGGCATATCAGGCAATAACAACCGCTTTTCAACAGGCAACCAAAACCTATCAAAACAACATTAGGCAACATTGGCCCCATGCAGAAGTGAGTGGAAAAACCCGCTGGGTTGCCTATAGCGAAGATTGGTCGTCTAAGAGGGTGGTTGACTTTGAAAAGAACCATATAGAGATTAGTGTAGAGAACCCATTCATGAATCAACGTATTGATTTTGCTGTATTGTCAAAGACAGTTCGGGGTGAGTTGGCTGCATTGTTGGGTACGTCAGTAAAAGGAGCGTTAGATTCAGACCCGGTTCAGAAGGCAGTAAATGAAACGGTCAACTCCTTTGCCAAGTTACAAAATACGTTGGAAGTTGAGCGAGCAGAGCCCGAAGGGTTAGTGCTGGGTGAATTGTTTGCATCTACGGCACCTACTTCTCGTGAAATTGAGAAAAAAGCTCAAATGTTATTAAAAAATGCCAGCATTCGATATCAAGTATTGTCAGCGAGCCTTGCTGCACTTCCATTGGGTACGAATAAAAAAATCACCTATACGATTCCGTTACCTGACAATAGATTACGAAAAAAAGTGCGCGAGTATGCGCCCGTTGTTAAAAAGAACTCGGAGCGTTTTGCGTTATCTGCTGATGTCGTAATGGCAATTATTCATACGGAGAGTCATTTTAATCCATTAGCTAGGTCAAGAATTCCCGCTTTTGGTCTGATGCAAATTGTACCTCGGACTGCAGGTAGGGATGCGGCGAAAAAATTATATAAAAAGTCAAAATTATTGTCAGCACGATATTTGTATAACCCGTCACGAAACATAGAAGCAGGAGCTGCTTATTTGAATGTGCTCTACTACAATTACTTAAAAGGTATCAAGAACCCTGAGAGTCGCCTTTACTACGCGATTGCTGCATATAACGGGGGGGCATCCAATTCTGCAAGGGCATTTATCAACAAAGCGAGTTTCACAAAAGCATTACCTGTCATTAATAATATGACACCTGATCAGGTGTTAAAGGCATTGATGACGAAGTTGCCTCAACGAGAAACCCGGGAATATGTTGGTAAAGTACTTAAGCGACGTAATTACTATAAGCGTGTGTAATTAATCAACGTTGTTGCATTGATGTTTTCTTAAGCCGCCTTTTAGGCGGCTTTTTTATGACCCAGATTCAACTCCGAAGTGCATCACCTTTAGAGGGTAGAAAGAGTGACTATGTTGTTAAATAACGTTGTGAAATTAAGTTCGTTAAGTGTAATGCTTTTTGCACTTGCGGCATGTAAGGATGAACGGTTTTCTATCGTGCAAGATGAGAATCGATTGCTAAAGCGAGAGCTAGCAGAACAGCGCCAGACCACGAATGCATTGGCAGAAAGGGTTGCTAATATAGAAGATATATCAACCCCTTCTTTTATCGTCAGTAATATTGTTATTGATATAACGGAGCGGATGTTTAATCCTGTGATTAATGGTAGTTTTTTGATGGAAGTGAAAGGGAAGTCTCTTCCAGAGGTGGTTTTTTTGGAGCTTGAAATAACGACCAAGGCAAAGGGCAATGAGCACGAATATTCACAGAATGTGATACATCGCCTTATTCCGGGGAATAGTAAGGAAAATCATGTTGAGTTCGTTCACCCATTACTTATTCACAAAGTGAAAAATAAGGATGTGGAGTTAAAGGTTAGACCGATGACCTGGTATCAAGGACACCAGGTCAAATAGCTAAGGCAAGTAGATAAAAATAAGCAGAGAAAATCAAGCCGCTTCTTTTAACAGGATCTCTTCAATTAACCCTCGCAACGATATATTGGCATTAAGATCAATGAGGGTCCAGTAATGACCTGATAAAACGCGATCTACGTGCATAGTTTCTGGTGATGGTTGAAATGCCCCTAAATATTTGAAGGCATCTTTACGGATTTTTTTCGCGGCCCGTTGGTGTAATCTGGAGTGGCCGAAATCGAAGTTTGTATTATCTGAAAATGGCTCCATGATGATGTCGAACCATTCTTGATAGTAGCTTAGGGGAACGTCTGGACCGTCATCTTGACGAACCCCCATTTCTTTAAGGTGTTGCTCAACGGAGTCAACTTTTCCATTGAACATATCTTTAACAAAGTTTCTGTGGATACGAACGGTATCGTCAGAGACCTTCTTGACAGCACCAAAGTCGTATATTATCAAACTACCGTCGGGACGAAATGCAAAATTCCCGGGGTGTGGATCACAATGAACACGTTGCAATTCATATATTTGTCGGCCCATGGTATCGAATAATCGCTGTGCTAATGTATTTTTCATTTCTTGGTTATAGGAGGGTGCTTTGACTTCGGTTAAGCTATCACCTTCGATATAGGTTAAGGTTAGAACGGTTTCAGAGGAAAAATCTTCAAGTAATTCGGGGACGATAACGTAGGGGTGGTCTTTGTAATGTTCGTTGAAAAAACGTAGATTTTCAGCTTCATGATTATAGTCCAGTTCTTCATAAAGCATGTCCCGGATTTCATCGAAGGTTTTATCGACAACCTCTTTGCTTACTTTTACCAATCCGGCCATTTTGAATAAGCGTTTGATTTGTTTTAAATCAGAATCGCAGGACTCTTTGACACCCGGGTATTGGATTTTTACAATGCATTCCACGCCATCTTTGGTTGTGGCTCGATGTACTTGGCCAATGGATGCTGCTGCAAACGGTTCGTGTTCAAATGTTGCAAACAATGATTCTGGTTCATCTCCAAGGGCTCGAATGAGTTGACGGCGAATCATGCTGTAAGGCATTGGTGGGGATTCTTTTTGTAGCGTTTCAAGTGCTTTGGCAACTTCAGGTGGAAGTAGGTCTTTTACTTGGGAGACAATTTGTCCGACTTTCATGACGGCGCCTTTCATTTCTCCCAATGTTTCCGCAATACGAATGCCAATATCAGCATACATCGCATCTTGGCTTTGCTTTTTAGCATCTTCGTCAGAGAACATCCCTTTTACTTTGTGTCCTGCGTAATTCTTTGCAATGGACGCTGACATACCCGCTAGCTTGAAAAAACGTTTACCCGGGGTGGTTGCTTTGAATCGTTTTTCGTTCTTCTTATCGTTATTATTCTGATTGTTCGCCACGTGTTCCGTCCTGAGATCTCAATAAAGGTGTCTGGTTGGTCATCATTATTAACCGGCAATTGAGACAAATACAAGTATTGCGATGATTGGTAAACAAAGCTTGAGTCAGTGTATCGCTTACGGAGTAACTACAAAAAAACAGAAACCAATAGTAAAGAACACTAACCTTAAAGGTATTTGTTGGTATAATGCGCCCGCTGCGAAGATGGCCAGAGTGTATAGTGTCGATAATTACGAAATAATAAATGAGACTGTCCTAACTGCCCTAATTGTTAGGCTCTGTAATATTAGCCCCTATGCTGTTAATGACGGGTTTAACAAGAAGAAACAACAACAAGAAATCTTTTTACTATTTTTGGAACAAGTTTTGCCTGTATATAACCTAGAACTATTAGGGGGCTTAAGGGTGGCGTATCATTTTATACGCGGGGATATTCGCGGAGGCCTTTAGGGCTTCTTCAAAATGTTGGTTGTTGAGGTGAGAAGACTGATGAAAATCAGAAGTTTTTTGAAGAGAAGGTTGGTTTCAAAAGAAACTGAGGCAGTAGTAGATAAAATACCCAAGCCGGTGGGTAGTTTTGGCTATGACGCTTGGGGTTTTAATACAGAAGCATACAAAATCGGGATTAGTCTCTTTAGGCCTATTTACGAAAAATATTTTCGCGTAGAGGTTACTGGATTGGAAAACATTCCAGAAGACGGGCGTTTACTTTTGATAGCAAATCATAGTGGCCAGTTACCCATTGATGGCGCGTTGATCGGTTATGCGTTAGCCACTAGCCCCCATGCGCCTCGTGCAGTACGCGCGATGATAGAGCGTTTTTTTCCTAAAGCGCCCTTTATTGGAAACATTCTGAATGAAGTGGGCGCTGTTTTAGGTGACCCTGTAAATTGTGCCAAAATGCTTGATCGCGAAGAAGCTATTGTCGTGTTTCCTGAGGGCATTCGAGGGTCAGGTAAACCGTGGAGTCAGCGTTACAAGTTGCAGCGTTTCGGGCTTGGTTTTATGCATTTGGCGGTTCAAACGAATACGCCCATTATTCCCGTTGGAATTGTGGGGTGCGAAGAAACTATGCCTACGCTGTTTCATCTAAATGGCTTGGCCAAATTATTAGGCATGCCATACTTACCTGTAACATCCCCTATACCGTTACCCGCCAAAGTGCATTTACATTTTGGAAAGCCGATGGTTTTTGAGGGGCCTATAGAAACAGAAGATGACGCGGCTATCAATGTAGAGCGAGTGAAAGATGAAATTAACACATTAATACAAAGTGGATTAGAAGCACGTAATGGGTGGTTTTCATGAGTGAAGTAGAAAAACCAGAGGTTCTTATTACTGGTGCGGGCGGTGCGTTAGCGCAAAATGTCATTAACCAGTTAAAAGAGCAATATCGTGTTGTGTTGGTTGATTTTCGTCGTCGTGTTCAATTTGATGAAGGAATGTCCAGCTACCGAGTAGAGTATAATAAGCGCGGTTTTGAAGATATTTTTCGCAAGCATGATATTCAGGCGGTAATACATCTTGGTCGTATGGGATTGTATGAATCAACTCACCGTAACCGTTACAACCATAACGTGCTTGGTACCCAGCGCCTTTTGGATCTGTGCCATAAGTACGATGTACATCAAGTTATCGTGTTATCGACATTCTTTGTCTATGGAGCTAGCCCATATAATTCTGCATTAATATCAGAAGATCAGCCGCTTAAAGCTTCTGAATTGACGATGGATTTAGTTGACTCTGTTGAGTTGGAAAATTTGGCAAATATTTACCTTTGGAAATATCCAGAGTTAAATATCACCATCTTACGCCCCTGTAATATTGCGGGACCTGGCGTACTTAATAGTATGAGTTTATTGTTGTCAAACTCATTGGCACCGGTGTTGATTGGTTTCTCTCCTATGATGCAGTTTATGCATGTGGAAGATATCGCTAGTGCGATTGTGGTTGCGTTTAAAGAGAATCACCCAGGTATTTATAACGTTGCTAGTGATGATTGGATTAGTTATCAGGAAGCGGTTGTGCAGTGTGGTTGTACACGTTTGCTGATACCCTCTGCACCGGAGGGTGTTCCATTACGCATTAGTAAAATGTTAGGGTTGAAAGCTTGGCCAAGTTATTTAATTAACTACTATAAATACCCTGTTGTTATTGATGGTAGTTTGTTTAATAAGACGTTTAACTATAAGCCTAAGCGTAGCTTGGATGATATTTTTTCGTATTATCGTGAAAAGAAAGCGTTGGGTATTTTGTAGCTCGACGCAAATTATAAACAATAAAAAAGGCATGCCGAATTATGATGGCATGCCTTTTTTATTGTTTATAATTTGATAAGCCTACTGCGTTTGATTAACCAGACCAAATAGAGCCCCGCATTAATACAGAGAGGCTCTATTTGTTAAAAACGAGTATCGATACTTAAAATTTAGTATCGTAACTGAACGTCATTAAATATATGTTTGTTTCACCTTTAATGTCGAGGTATGCGTAAGGGTTATACACCACACGCCCAGGTTCTGTTGAATTTGCGCTCTGTGATACACCTGCATCGGCTTTATATGTTGAGTGCATCCAGCCAAATGCAAAGTCAACCTGGGTAAAGATATCTAGCTGATACCCAAAACCTACAGTATATAATTTTGCATCACCAATCGGTGCAAGTAAATCGATGCGATCTTCAGGCACTGAGCTTGTTCGTGGTTCGTAACCTGCTCTTAATACAAGGTTGTCGCTGTACTGGTATTCTGTACCAATTGCCCAAGTCCAAACGTTTTCATATTGTCGTTGGGTGCGCATCACTGTGGGGTCAGCATTATCGCCGTCACCTTGCGCGGCAGGGAACATATAAACTAAATCAGAGATAGTTAAGAAATCGATGGAATCACTGAAGTGAAAATCTAAAGACTCCCAGGCAGCGTAATCGGTCCATTTGAAGTCGATGTTTACTTTTAGGTAAGGGAATAGTTGAACCGAAGTACCTACTGCGAAGTGTGCGGGGCTAATATATTCCGCCTCGACAGTACCTGATGTGACCGCCTCTCCATGTAAACCATAACCACCATTTATCAATGAAAGTGCACCATTAATAAGAGGTGTGGAAGCCAGGTTTTGAGTCATGGCTAACCAAGCTCCGGTGTCATTCTCCATCGAGTAATCACCTTTAAGGTCTGATTTGGCTTCGCTTTGGTAGACGAGTCCAAAACTTACCCAAGGCTTTGGCTCCCATAACAGGCCTACGTTAAAGCTAAAAGATAATGCGTCTTCCATTTCAATATTCAAGGTGCCAACAGGGTCATAGGGACCGATAGCAGATAGCTCAGAGCCGATGGTTTCAAGCTCAGTTGCTGCATGTTCAAGGAATGCTAGTGTCGTTTCAGGAGCACGAATGCCTGTTCTTATGCCTAACCCTTGCCAAGACAAACCAATAGAAACACCAATAGATAATGTGTCATTAACTTGGATACCTATGGATGGCGATAAATAGGTAATGCGGGATATGCCGACTTCTTCACCTTGGTAACGGCCAGGGTCATCGCTGTCTCGCTGAAAACCTAAGGATTGCGGTGCATAAACGGCGGTTGCAAATACCCAACCAAACTCAGGATCCTCAATGGCAATACCACCAAAGGGTACAATGATCTCTGGTACTTCAGTCAAGCCACCAAAGGGGAGCATTAGTATAGGAGTGTCTGTATAGGACTCGGTATTTTCGAATGGGTCGTCAGGGTATTGCTCTCCTGTATGGTCTAGGTAGGCTTGGTCAATCGTTCTGCCATCGGTAGTATTGGCTTTGTCTAAATGACGTTTCCCAAACTCTGCTTCGAATATCATTTTTGCCGCGAGTAGTTTAACTGACAACTGGCGGCCTTTTATTTTCGCCAAACCAGCAGGGTTGTAATGGATAGAATCAATTCCTGGAGGATCTGCTGTAACAGCATGACCCAACGCTAAAGCTTTAGGGTTTCCCAGAGAAAGGTTGTCGCTAAGTTGTGCAGATGCGCCTCTAGAACATAATGCCAAAGCAATGAGACTCAAACAAAAAGCAAACGTGCTAATTGACGTTTGTCGAACAAATAATAACTGCATAGTTTTTCTAATGTTTACAACAGCAAAGTAGTGAGTGACTTTGCAAAACATTAGCCCCTGTAGTGGATAAAAGACTGATGTATCAGCATGATTGCCGAAGATCTATCAGATTTTTTGGATTTTATAGATTTGTCAGGAAAGTTCAATGACCAAAAAAACATCATTGTCATCTGTTGGGTCAGTATGTAAAGCAGATAGTTTAGAGTTGTTTTTTATTGTTACGGCATGTTTTTTTAAGAAGGTGATTTGTAATCAATTGAGATTGGGATATGCTGTTTTTTTTCGTCGTGAGATAATTCTAATGTCTACAAATCCTGTTGTATTGAATACCCAGCGCTGGGTGCATGAATTTATTGTTGGGCATAATATTTGCCCCTTTGCTAAAAAAGAAGTGGAGAAGGGCAGTATTCATTATGAAGTTTTCGATGGCAAGCAGATGGAAGATGCACTGTGTTGCTTGATGGATTTGTGTCGTAAATTAGATGAGGATGATGAGATTGAAGCGGTAATGTTCATTACTCCAAATGCTTTTTCTGAGTTTGAGGAATACCTCGATTTACTTGATGTTGCTAATGGATTGTTGCTCCAGCAGGATTATGAGGGAATATATCAATTAGCGAGTTTTCACCCAGATTACTGCTTTGAGGGTGTTGATAAGGCTGATGCAAGCCACTACACCAATAGATCGCCTTATCCAATGTTGCATATTATTAGAGAAGAGGGGTTGGAGAAGGTGCTTGAGCGATACCCTAACCCTGAGGCGATTCCAGAAAGGAACATAACGTATTGCCAGGAACTTGGTGTTGATACATTGAAAGGAATTTTAAAAAATTGTCGAAAATCGGACAGTTAGGCTGGAAAAAGACCCACTTTCCTTGGCGCGTTAAATGAAAACGCACCAAGGGTTTAAGCACTTTAAAGGTCTAAGTACTTCAAAGATTTAGATGATTAGTGCAAAGATTTCCAGTTCATGTCAGCCGGAGAAATATTCAGACGATCATCCATATAGATATTGGCATCAACCGCTAAAATTCGCACATAACGATCAAAGTACAACAATTGCTTCAGTAATAATGCAAACTCACGTGGAAAGTGGATGCCGTGAGACGTACCTAGGCTTACCAATTTCATCATGATGCGGTTAACTTCTTTCTCATTTGCCGCGTTCATATCCATTGGGTCTACCATCACCACACTGTCCATATTGGTGTAAAGGTCCTCAATGTCTTTGGCGAGCTTTTCTGTATCCACTTCACCGTCGGTCATGCCAATGCCAAGCATTGATTCTGCCATAGCTTGGTAATCTTCTTGACCAATAGCGCCGATGAATTGTGAAACAGATTCCCAGGTTTCTGGGCGAATGCGACCCACGATACCAAAATCAATAAAACCAATTTTGCCATCCCGAAGTACCAGAAGGTTACCTGCATGAACATCAGCGTGGAATGATTCACAGAACAGTAAGCTGGCAAACCAGGTGTTCATTGCAGTTAACAATGTATTCTCTGGGTTCTTCGCGTACTTACGCACGCTGTCTAAGTCGGTAAAGGGAACACCGTATAAACGCTCCATTGTAAGTATGCGTTTCGTGGTTGCTTCGGGATATACTTTCGGTGCAACAGCATCTTGATTCCCGGTCGTGACTAAAAAATCTTGGAAAACTTTGATGTTTTTGGCTTCTTGCAAGAAGTCACATTCAGCTAACATGCCTTTTTGTATTTCATCCACAATGGCGGATAGTGATGCCATAGATAGGTTAGGAACAAAATATTCCATCAATTTTGCCGCAACGTACAAGAAATTTAGATCTGTTAGCAAGATGTTTTCGACGCCAGGCTTTTGGACTTTAATCACCACATCTTCGCCAGTTTTTAGTTTGGCTGCGTAAACCTGCGCAATGGAGGCGGAGGCTAGAGGTTCTGGGTTAATCTCAGTAAATACAGACTCTAACGATTTTCCGAGTTCCTGTTCCAACACTTTTCGCATAATGGAAAAAGGCACTGGCTGGGTTTTATCGAGACAAAGTTGAAATTCTTCGACATAGGCATCAGGAAAAACAGAAGGTGAACTCGCAATAAATTGGCCCAATTTAATATAGGTTGTGCCCAGGCTCTCAAATGTTTCACGCAGAAGTTTTGGTGGAGGCGGCCGGTCCCCTGCAACCCAATTAACACCGGCTTTGGCCAATATACTTGCCGTTTGACCAATTCTGAATGCGCCTTTTAGCCCAGCGCCGACTTTTTCTATCCTGGATGACATAGTATTTTCCATCTGAAGCTTCTTGCTACATATTTTAATTATGTATTTTGGGGGAATTCTGGGAGGCCATTATACTGCTAGAACATTAGAGTGTGTAACCTAGAACAGGCAATATAGCTGACAATTCACTTAAAACATCACTTTTGAGGTCAAAATCTGGCCTTTTCGACACTATCTTTGGGGCGGTATACCCCGTATAGGTTTTGTATTCTAATATTTATGGGTAAGCTATCAGAATCGAAAATTATAATAGGTGTAAGTAGAAGCTACCCTCGTTAGCTCCACTCAATTGGAAAATGATATGTATTCTCCGTCAGAACTAATAGGCAAAATCCCCATGAACCTAAATCCCTTAGCTCGTATTGAGCGAAATATTGTTGTTCCATCAGACTTGTCTTCTGTAACTCGTATTGCCGAAGGGGAAATGGATCCTGAATTATTAGGGTTGAGCAGTGAAGGTAGGGGCGCGATTTGGGGGGCGACGGAAGCGTTATATAGAACGGGGTTATATCCCGCTATAACGCTATGTATTAGGCGTCACGGCGAAGTGTTATTAAATAGATCAATTGGGCACCAACGGGGTAACGGTCCTGGAGATATTGGGGATGCTGTCGTAGCAACACCTGATATGCCTATGTGTTTGTTTTCAGCATCCAAAGCGATTACTGCGATGTTGATCCACTTATTAGAAGAGCAGGGTAAGTTAAATGTATTAAATCCTGTGAGTTTTTATATCCCAGAGTTTGGTGCAAACGGGAAAAAGAATATTACGGTGCAGCAAATATTGTCTCATCGTGCAGGCATTGCAACGTTTAAAGGTATCGATCCTGAAATGTTGTTTGACTACGACGAAATACTGAAACTTTTATACAACGCAAAACCGACCACCATCCATGGGCGAGAGCTTGCGTATCATGCTATTACGGGTGGTTATGTATTGGGCGAATTGGTACAGCGTATTACGGGCGACAGTATTAGTGAGTTTATGCGTAAACACATTCAGGAGCCTCTTGGGTTTAAGTACTTTAATTATGGTTTACCTGATGAGCAGTTTGGCGACTTAGCACGAAATTATGTGACTGGATTACCTATTGTTTTCCCAATAAAGCAATTTATTCATCGTGTGTTGGGTGCTTCGTTTGAAACGGCGGTCGAATTGTCAAATGACCCACGTTTCTATCAGCAAATTATTCCTGCAGGTAATATTGTCGCTACTGCCGACGAATGTTCTCGATTTTTCCAGTGCTTGCTAAACGGTGGTGAGCTTGATGGAAAGCGTATTTTTGAGGCGGTGACGGTTGAAAGAGCTATTCGTGAAGTCAGTAAACCTGAGATGGATCGTATTCTTATGGTGCCGATGCGATATAGCGCTGGCATGATGTTAGGTAATACTGGCTGGGGAATGTTTGGCCCTGCAACTGCACAGGCATACGGGCATTTAGGGTTAACCAATAATTTCTGTTGGGCTGACCCTGAGCGAGCAACAACGGTATCGATTCTTACTTCGGGAAACCCTTTAGCTGGATCACATTTACCGCGCTTAGGCATGTTACTGAACACGATATCTAAACGCTGTCGAACGATACCCCTTAATTAATCGTTCTGACTAATTGCGGGTATCGTGCTGGAACGGATATCAATGATTTTGCCAATTTGATGTCCTGCCCAAGATGAGATCGATAAATTGCTTGATACGTCATGACGTTTTTAACGTAGTTACGGGTTTCTTTATACGGAATGGTTTCTATCCAAATGTCACCGGCCATGGGTGTGTGTTTTGGTTGCCAGCGCTTTGCTCTAGTAGGGCCGGCATTGTAGGCGGCAGTGGCTAATATGGTGTTTCCTTGGAAGCGTTTTAAAAGTTGTCCCATATAACGAGTGCCTAGCTGAATATTCTTTTCTGGCTGAAGCAGTGAGTATTTCCCTTTGTATCGTATACCCATATTCTTTGATATTTGTTTGGCTGTTGCGGGCATGATTTGCATCATACCTAATGCACCAACAGGTGATTTTGCTTGATAGGAAAATGCACTTTCTTGTCTTATCAATGAAAATACCCAATCTTTGGCAATGCCATTTTTACTGGCGTTAGATGTTACGGTATTTTGGTAAGCGGTAGGGAATCGGAGTTTTAAATTGTCCCGTATATCAGAGCGTGCTGCTGCCATTATGGCATGGTGATGCCAGCCCCATTGGTCCGCCAATTGCGCGGCAATACCTCTGTCTTCTGCGGGCATTCTAGTAATTGCTAAGTTCCACTCGCTTCGAGCGTAAGTATCTTCCTTTATTTGATAAAGCTCCCATGCTCTAACAATGCCTGGTGTAGATAATACCCGTGTTATTTGATCGTTGCTGGGAGTTGATCGCTGATGATTGAGTTGCAGGGGTTTGTTGAGTAG
>MAAC01016857.1_pt1 | contig 25055 bp, 21 predicted proteins | sample 1115981 | NCBI WGS metagenome assembly MAAC01 (sample SAMN04961126, study PRJNA320927) | seawater metagenome | isolation source: sample BD02T64 sea water enriched with oil for 64 days | place: USA:Gulf of Mexico | collected 2013-07-27
TTCTTAATTTCCATCCTTGTTTGTTTTAAATAGTTCGCTAATTTAATTAAATTCTTACGACTTATGCAAGTAATAAAGTTAAATAGCTACAATTTTTTTATAAACCTTATTAAAAAGCATCATTGCTACTATAACTCCTACGGTATTGGCAACAATATCTAATAAACTTGCCGTTCTATAAGATGTAAGTGTTGCCTGTAAAACCTCAATAACTATGCCGTAAATAACACAAGAAATTACAATTGCGTATTTTAATTTCTTCTTTTGTAAAGACTTAGGAAAGCCTAACAACCAAGTCAACCCTAATGAAAAATACGCAATTGCATGATATACTTTATCTGAATGAGATAATTGTATTGGAATAAAATCTATTTTCTTTAAGCTTAAATACCCTATAAAAAGGGTAATTCCTAATGCTAAAAATAATATTTTATGCTGTAATAAGATTTGTATAACCTTCTGCATCTAATAAATTTTCTAATTGTGAAGCGTCTGAAATAGTCACTTTAATCATCCAACCAGTTCCATAAGCGTCTGTATTCACTAATTCTGGCTCGTCTTCTAATTTTTCATTAAACTCGATTACTTCACCTGATAATGGCATGATTAAATCTGAAACTGTTTTTACTGCTTCTACAGATCCAAAAATATCGTCTAGTTCTACAGTTTCATCTAAGGTATCTACATCTACGTAAACGATGTCACCCAATTCACTTTGAGCAAAATCTGTAATACCTATAGTTGCAGTATCTCCATCTATACTAACCCATTCATGGTCTTTTGTGTACTTTAATTCTGTTGGAATGTTCATTTGTAATTCTATTTTATTGTGTTGATTAATTTTAGTTGCCCAAGTTATAAATTAAATTGAAACCAGCATTAATTGATTGTCTCGGAAATGTAGTAGAAATTGCATACTTAGAGGTATTGTGATTGTAATAAAACGAAGTGGTTAAATTTCTATTTAATTTATAGTCTGCTGCAAATTTAATAGATAAAAGTTTTTGACCACCACTTATTTGATTATTTTCTACATCTACTGAGCGAATTAATGTTAAATTATCTCTAACAGAGATATCCATTCTCATATTAATGTCTCCTTTTAGTTTTTGCTTTTTACCTGCAAAGCGAGTATTAAATACTACATCTTTTAATCGATAACCTATTCCAAAAATAAATTCAGTTCCTTTAATATCTGTTAATGTACTGTTGTCAAAGTTCATTGTTAAGGTTCTGTCCTTTCTTATTTCACCTTTAAATGAGAATGAATTTTTCATTTTCACATCTATTTTAACTAATGGAGAAAACTCATCAATTAAACTAGCAGAAGAAATTAACAGCTCCGATTGATAATTACCCGACACATTCGTTTTTGAAGGATCGTTAGCTTCGTATTGTAAGTTATTTGTGTAATTAGAAATTGTATAGGATGATTTATATCCATTTGTAACTGTAAAACTGCTAAAATTATCTTTAAACCAGTCTATTTTCATCAACCCGTTATAACGCAATGTCCAATTTGGAATTGGCACATTTCTAAACAAGCCTAAATTAACTGAGTTCGCATTATCTCCAGAATACGCAGCTAAAAACGCAGGCAACAACACTTGCTGGCTTGATCCATTTAAACCTATAACTGTTCCATCAGTATTCAAGTTAAGAGGGTCACTTGGATCAACCCCTCTATTAACCCCTAATCTATGTGATATTAGCTTTCTATTCGCTAAAAAAGAATTAAAAAGGTCATCTGAACTTTTAAACACTGTAGATAACATAGAGTAACTTGTGCTAAAGTTACCAGATTGTGTTATTGGAGCATTGGTATTTAACACACCACTTTCTACATCTAATTGTTGCGATAGGTTATTCGTTCTTATTTTATTTCCGGATATCTCAATATTTAAATCTTTAAATGGCTTTAAAGAGATTGTATAATCTAGTTTATTATAATGGGTATTGCTATATGTTTTATTGTAGTATTCAGATCCGGTTGCTCTATCTACCAACCAGCCTTTCTCAAAGGCTTTGTTTCTAATATCTATTTGACTACCAAAAACAAATCCTAATGTAGGCGCAAAACCACCACTTAAATTATCTCTTCCTAAAAACCCTGCTACTCCTTTAAACCCTGGCAATGCAGTTCCGTTATTTTCTGAGTAACTAATTTTTGCGGTTTTGGCCATCGTAATAAAATCATACACCCCTAATAAAATTTTCTCTTTTACCGTTTTCTTTTTAGATCCTGATTTCAATTTACCTTCCGTTGGCGCCTGTGGTGCCTGAAACTGGCCTCCAGTATTTTTCTTTGCATCACTTTTAATAAACAATTTTTTAAATCCAGTTTCTTGGTACAGCTTAGACAAGCTAAATGTTGTGCTCAAGCTATGTGTATTAGAATTCTGAATTAAATTTCCAATTTTATCTACATAACTTTTAGAAGCTGCTTTCCAATCAAAGTTTGCTGTATACCCATAATCTGCAGTAATAAAACCTAAATATGGAAGCTTATTAATCGGAATTTTATAATTTGCTGATAACTTCTGTGTATAATGATCTGGTCTTCCTGTATTGAAAAATTGATCAAAAATTTCTATTTCTTCTCCATTTCCAAAACTATCATACAAATAACTATTGTTTGCATTAAAGTTTAATTTTAATGATTTGGTTAAATCAAAACCGATTGTATAATCCCAATCAAACAAAAACCTACGTTGAGTTAATGTTGGTTGTGCTGTAAATCCATCTACCAAATTACGAGATTTTTGCTGTACAAAGTTTCTTGTAATTCTAGAATTTACTCCAATAGACTTTGGTAATAAATTAATATTAATATCTCTAATTAATTGCCAATGCTTACTCTTTCCAAAGAAAGCAGATTTCTTAAAAGGCTCAATATATTTTGGTTGAAAGGTAAAATTATAACTTGCTCCAGCTGTTAAATTCTGATTCAGGTATTTTTCTATATTGTAGTCTTTATGATTCTCTTCTGAATACGCATAAGAAACAGAAAAGTTTTCTACATCGTAAGGCTTCGGCTTCTTCTCAGATTGAGGGTTTCTATTTTTCTTTACATTATTAAAGCTGATACTTTTTCTAGAAGTATAATCTTGTGAATTTTTACTATTCGGGTTCACATCTTTAGCATCTTCGAATTTAACATCTTGATACTGAGGGTCAAATTTAGGATCTCTAAATTCTTCTCCAAAACTATAGCTCATCGGTAATTGAATTCTCCAGTTCTTAGGCATCATTTTACCTAAATTGATATTGGTAGAAAAATCGTATTGTCTCGTTTCTTCCAAACTTCTTTGATTCACTCTATCTTCTACATTTCCAAAACCAATAGTTTGCATTCTACCTGTAACTGAAACATCTGCAATGTCTGCAAAATTTGCATCAGCACTTAATACTGCTGCCCAACCTCCTTTATTCTCAAAACCTGAAGAGCGCAATTCATTAAACCAAATTTCTGCACTTTTTTGAGTTCCAGATATATTTTTAACTCCTAACATTAATGTCCTAATTGCTGCCAATGTAGGATTTCCTTTTACTCTTAACACCAAAGAGCCAGGATGTGTATTTGTTGGGAATGGATAAATTTTATTGATAGAAAGTGTACCTCCAGAGCCCGGAATCTCACCGTCTCTTTTCAACTTCAACTTCCCTAACTCTTCTAAAATTACATCTAAATTATTTGCTTCTGGCCAAACATTAGTTGGTTGTAAGCTTCCAGATGGAGATATTTTTAAAGGAACTTCTAATTGATAAAAATTATCATCTAAATCTGTTCCTAATCTAATAATTGCAACAAAGTCATCGTCTGAAACACTTCCTGTAACAAGAGGCTCAGCATGCATAAACATTTTTAAATTTTTATACATTCTTAAATCTACACTAATGTTTTTGTAGATCGCTCTCGTTTCATTTTGTTGCAAATCTTTTACCTTTAAAGAAAGCGATTGCTCATTTTGTTGCTGAATTGTAGAACTTCCTTGTAATTGCTCTCTTATAATTCCAGGAGGCAATACATATCTACCTTCATTTTGTTCTATACTTACAACACCTACTTCAAACTCATTTAATTGGTCATTGGTTAGTTCTTGTGGTGGACTAACTGCTGGGTCTAATGTTTTTGTATAACGCCTATAATCTCCTCTTACCAACTCTAATTGACCAAAACGCACAACCACTGGCATTTTAAACTTGGTCATAAACATTCTAATAAATCGAATGCTATTAAAATCCGAAATTCCATTAATTGGAGTTCCACTTCTTACCGGGATTCTAAATTGATACCATTTTGTTTTACTTGTGCTTCCGTCAGATAAGGTCACTGAGGTTTCTTTTTCATCAACAATATTGTTGATTCCTTTTACCAAATCATTTTTATTCAAAGATACTTTGTACTCAAAGTAGCTTTCCACGGTATTCATGGTTTGATCCTTATTAATATCTTCTACATCTGGATATGTTGATGAAGAGGTTGGGTACGATTCTGTAGATTGGTTTGCTGTTGGTGAGTTTCCTTCGGTATTATTAAAGTTTTTATATCTAGATATAACAGACGCATTGTTATTGTCAAACTCTGTACTTCTAAAAAACTTGAAATTATCCGAAGAGATGTCATCTGAATTTAGTTTTGAAATATCAAATACTTTAGATTGATAAAAACTCAATTCGTCTTCATTTCTCAATCCATCCAAACCAATATCTTGGTTTTTTCTTGCAGCATCATCAACATCAAAGGCATACAAAATAGATTGATTTGTTGGTACATTTCCCCAAATCGATGGAGTAACACCTGTAGTAGAACCATCAGCCGGCATTCCGTTTTCGTACATCTTTCGATTATCCTTTAAGATGTCTTCAGAAATGTTACCAAGGTTAATAAACAACTCACCCACCTGATTGATTGGATTGTTTGGATCTACTCCAACTGGTAATCCTTCTTCGTTTGTAATTGAATACTCTTCATAAGGGTCTTTAATCCAAAACTGAATGTACTCTACATTGGCTTGATCAAAATTGTTGGTCGTTAATGGGCGCATAATTCCACCCCAACGATCTTGTGGATTAGCGAAGGTTCCATTTGCATTTACATCAACACCTGTATCAAAATTATAGGTTCCCCTTTCAGAAGGGAAATACGCTAAATCTAAGGTTCTTACCAGTACATTTTGTGTGATATCTAACTCTGTATTCGGAAATAATTCTGAATACCCAATTTGCCGAACTTCTGTTCTAGACAATTCAATATTATCAATATTTGCAGGTTTAGCTCCATTACCATAAAACAACTGGTCAATAGAATACCATGCTAATTTTGCTCTTTTATTATTATAGGTTAAATCTGTTACAGATCCGTTAAAATTTTGTGATTGCGGTGTACTTGCGGTAAACCAATTTAAAGGAGATAATAAATCAATCGGAATTTGGGATGCTTCAAAATCATCTACATAAGAAGTTGCCTGTCCGTTTACATCAATACCACTTGGCGAACCCGGAATTAAATACGCAAAATCTGCTCTTACAGATAAATTAGACGGAACATCAGTATCTACAAACGGTAGTTTATTTACCCATTTCGTAAAAATTGGCATCTCTGTAGAGTAATCTACATTTAAACCAATCATTGTATTGTTTATTGGTTCATTACCAAAGTTCACCTTTTGAGTAATAGGTTTTTCATTGATGTTTAAAATGGTTCCACCTAAAATAAAATTATCAGAAAAGCGATGTTCAACTTCAACGCCCATAAACGTTTTTCGTTGTTGATTAAATACCGCATTATTTTCTGTAGAAACATTAATAGGTACTCCAGAAGCTTGTAGCCCTGGATCAATAATTTGTACTCTACCAAATTGATAATCCACCACAAAATCTACACCTTCTACCAACTGTCTTCCTCCAGCAGTAACTTTTACAGAACCTCTAGGTACATTAAAAGAATTTAATGAAATGCCTCCACTATTTTGAGATTTTGCATATCCTTTTAATAAGAACTTGTCTTTGTTTTGGAAATTGTTTTTTGCTTGTGATTTAGTGTTGGTATACAATTCTTCAAAAACATAGGTATCTTTATCTATTGTTGATGTTAAAGAGCTTGATAGGTCGGCCCCAAAAGGCTCCGTTTCTGGAAAAATGATAAATCCTTTATTAGAATTTACAGTAATACTTTCTACATAATCAAAAAAGCCATCACCACCTGTAACAGCAAATGCACTTTGGTCTAATTTATCTAAATTTAAAACATTCAATAATGTTTTGTTTGCTAAATCAGGGGTAGTAGCATTTTGCAATGTATTTGATGGAACACCAGTATTATCATCTCTGTACATTATCTCAAATCTAAAGCCGTCTTGAGTCAATGGAAAAACACCCAATGCATATACATTCTTCATCATCAACCTCCATGTAGGAAAAGGCAATTGAGTACCAGTTCTTTTAGTGGTAATAATTTCACTACGTAATAATTTCACGGCTAAATTGCTTGGTGCATTAATTCCGTCATTAGACAATTCTCCAACTTTAAAAGACGTTTCAGAACTACCCACCACTGTATATTCATAGGCAACAGCCAAAACTTCACCGTCAGACAATTTTCTATTTAAAGAAATAAATCCTAATTGAGAGTTTAGGGTATATTCATTGGCATCTAATTTTCTTGCATTTTGCAACACAGAATAATCTGTTCCTTGCTTCATATTAAACCCAGACAAGGCAGAATTTACTGTTGCAATATCTCTAATTCCTCCTGTAGTTGTTAAAACTGTAGATATATTATTTGCCGAATTTGCTGGAATATTTTGTCCAAACACTTGTGGTGGTGATGTTGGGACTACATTTGCATTCACTAAATTGTTAGTTTCAGATTCACCAATATCTGCTAATGCAACAATACTTCTAAAATTTTCTGTGTTAGAGCTTCTGTTTGTAACCCAAACTTCTATTCTTGTAATATTAATTGGACTACTTACTAATGGGTAATTTTTTAATGAGTTTTTATAATTCTCTCTAAAATATTGTGCCAAAAAGAAGTGTCTATCATCGTCATAATCAGTTGCTCTTAATTCAAAAGACTCAATAGATGACCCTGCTTCTGCTGTAATCGTTTTGCTTTCTGAATTTTGTTGAGAAAACACAGCTGTAACAGAGGTTTTACCAAATTGCAACTCCGTTTTTACACCAAACAAACTTTGAGACCCATTTATTAAAGAGTTCTTTATAGGCATTGAAACATTACCCGCTTCAATTTTTCGAATAATATCGTCTTCAGTTGGTGTATATTCTAATTTAATTAAATTCTGAAAATCGAAGGTAGCTTGCGTATCATAATCTGCAGTTACTTTTAATCGTTTACCTACTTTTGCAATAATACTTGCACTTATTTGCTGATCAAAATCAAAGGTAAAACTACTTCTATTATTTTCAGATAATTGTGGGTTTTCTACGTTCTGATAAATACCCCCAAGTTTGATGTTTAAACTACCCGATGGAATTACCTCTACGGAATTACCTCCAAAAATAGATTCGAAAAACTTAGAGTTCACATAATATTTGGGTAGTAAATTTCTTTGCGCAGACTTAGCACCTTTCTTCTTAGATAAAGCGTCGTTTTTCTCTTTAAAATACTCCCTAATATCTTTCTTTAAACGGTAGCTTTGATATGCTGCTGGTGACATATAAATTGGAACCCCAACTTTAAAATTACCTAACTTTTCTACAACAATATATTTGTTGAGTTTTTTATCAAACGTAACAACATAACTCGTTGGATTATTCAAAAATAAGCTCCCCTTTTGATTGGCTTTAAAATTATATTTAAGTGTAGGAACAGAATCTTTTTTTATTGAATCTTTCTTTGTGGTTGTAGTTTGTGAAAAAACAGATGTAGTTGCTAATAAAGCAACTACATATATAATTAAGGTATGAAAATATCTATTTCTCAAATTGGCTACAAACTTTTTAATGCTTTTTTAATCAAAACTTCAACAGAAGCATCTGTTTGCTCTTTTATAATTGCATTTAATACCTTCTCAGATTGTTTCTTGTTAAAACCTAACACTTCTAAAGCTGATAACGCCTCATCTTTGTTAGTATTGCTTGGTGCAAGAGAAATTGCATCCATATCAAATGTTTTTAAAATTTTATCTTTTAAATCTATAATAACTCGTTGTGCTGTTTTTGCTCCAATTCCTTTAACAGATTGTATTAGTGCAATGTTTTCTGTCGCAATTGCTTGCTGAATTTCTTCTGAAGACATCGAAGATAACATTGTTCTGGCAATACTTGGCCCAACTCCAGAAACAGAAATTAGCAATCTAAAAATCTCTCTTTCGGTCTTATTAATAAATCCATACAAGGTATGAGAATCTTCTTTTACAGTTAAATGAGAATACAATGTAATTGCTTCACTATCTGTCAAAGAAGAGAACGTATTTAAAGAAATATGCAATAAATAACCTACTCCAGAACAATCAATTACAACATATGTTGGCGTTTTCTCTACTAATCTTCCTTTTATTTGAGTTATCATTTATTGTTTCTTTACTATGAATTATTTTTCTGTTTTTGTTGTGCATCCACTACTGCTACCGCAGACATGTTAACCATTTCATCAACACTTGCTCCCAATTGTATAATATGAACAGGTTTCTTTAATCCCATCATAATTGGTCCAATAGATTCAACTTCATCAACCTGCTTCATTAATTTGTACGTAATGTTTGCAGCATCTAAATTAGGGAAAATAAGTACATTTACTTTTTTACCATTTAACTTAGAAAACGGAAACTCTTTTGCTAACATTTCTTTATTCAACGCAAAATCTGCTTGTAATTCCCCATCAATAACAACATCTGGAAAATGTCTGTGAATATAAGAAACCGCTTCTCTAATTTTTACTGCACTTTCTGAATTAGAAGACCCAAAGTTCGAATAGGATAACATTGCTATATTTGGTTTTACCCCAAACATTCTTGCCAATGAGTATGTAAGTTGAGAAATTTTTGCTAAATCTTTAGCATCTGGGTTTACATTTATAGTTGTATCTGCTAAAAACAATGGTCCTTGCTTTGTTAGCATTAGATTTGCGGCTGCAACTCTAGTAATTCCTTTGTCTTTTTCTATCAATTCCAACATTGGTTTTACCACTGATGGATATGACCTTGAATACCCTGTAATTAACGAATCTGCTTCACCAACATTTACCATCATTGCAGCAAAATAATTACGCTCTCGCATCATTTTTTGTGCTTGAAACAAGGTAATTCCTTTTCGTTGTCGTGTCTTCCAGTATATTTCTCCAAAACGATTTCTACGTTCATTTTCCTCGTCTGTTTTAGGGTCAATAATTGGAACATCTGCATGGAATCCTATCTCTTCTTTTAATTCTAAGATTACCTCTTTTCTTCCTAACAGAATTGGGTTTCCAATTTTTTCATCATAAACTCTTTGTGCAGCTTTTAAAACATCTAAATGATCTGCCTCAGCAAATACAATACTTTTCGGATTGTTTTTTGCTCTATTATGTAATAAACGTACTTCTTTACTACCTGTTCCAGATCGTTCCATTAATTCTTCTTGGTACTTTCCCCAATCGGTAATTGGTTCTAAAGCAACTCCAGAATCTATTGCTGCTTTTGCAATTGCTGGTGGAATTTCATAAATTAATCTAGGGTCAAATGGTTTTGGAATGATATACTCTTTACCAAATGATAAACTAATTTCATCATACACAATATTTACTTGCTCTGGCACGGTCTTCTTAGCTAAATCTGCTAATGCATGGACGGCTGCCATCTTCATTTCTTCATTAATCTTTGTTGCTCTAACATCTAAAGCGCCTCTAAAAATAAATGGGAATCCAAGAACATTATTCACTTGGTTAGGATGATCAGATCGTCCTGTTGCCATGATAATATCGTCTCTTGTTTTTATAGCTAAATCATAATCAATTTCTGGAGTTGGGTTTGCCATTGCAAAAACGATTGGATCTTTTGCCATTGACAATAGCATTTCTGCTGTAACAACATCTCCCTTAGAAAGACCGATAAATACATCTGCATTGTGCATTGCTTCATCTAAAGTATGTACGTCTTTATCAGTTGCAAATTCTTCTTTTTGTGAAGTTAGGTTTCCTCTATCTTTTCTGATAACTCCCTTACTATCACACATAACAATGTTTTCTCTTTTAGCACCTAAAGCTAAATACAAACGTGTACAAGAAATAGCAGCTGCTCCTGCTCCGTTTACAACGATTTTTACTTCAGAAATCTTTTGCCCTGTAATTTCTATTGCATTTTTCAACGCTGCAGCAGAAATAATTGCCGTTCCATGTTGATCATCATGCATCACAGGAATGTCTAATTCCTCTTTTAATCTTCTTTCTATCTCAAAAGCCTCTGGAGCTTTAATATCTTCTAAATTAATTCCTCCAAAAGTTGGAGCAATTGCTTTTACAGTTTCAACAAATTTATCAACATCTGTAGCATCAACTTCTATATCAAAAACATCAATATCAGCAAAGATTTTAAATAACAATCCTTTTCCTTCCATTACTGGTTTTGATGCCAAAGGGCCAATGTCTCCTAAACCTAAAACGGCAGTACCGTTAGATATTACGGCAACTAAGTTCCCTTTTGCTGTGTATTTATAGGCATTATTTGGATCCTTTTCTATTTCTAAACACGGCTCTGCAACTCCCGGAGAGTATGCCAATGATAAATCGTGTTGTGTAGCGTATTTTTTTGTAGGAACCACTTCAATCTTTCCTGGCTTCGGTTTTGCGTGGTATAATAAAGCTTCTCGTCTTTTCCTAGATTCGCTCATAGTTTTCGTGTTTGAATGAACTGACAAATATACTCATTTTTAATATTGCTAATAACTAAAAAAAATAGATTATTAAGTAACGAAACACGGTCGTAAAGCGTCTACTAAGAAGACCAATAATTAACTTTAAGAAAATATTGTACCTTCTTTAACAAAATATAGAGACAAAACTTTAAAAACAACCTATAAGTTTGTCTATCAATCATCAAACCCAAGTTATGAAAAAAAAAATTACCCTTTTATTATTATTATTTACAGTTTCGACTATATGCTCACAAATCAAAGGAAAAGTCACCGACAGTAAAGACAATCCGTTGTCTTTTGTAAGTATCTACTTAGACGGAACCATTACAGGAACAACATCTAACGATGAAGGACATTATGAGCTACCCATAAAAAGAGCAAAAAAATACACGGTTGTATTTCAATTTTTAGGTTTTAAAACATTAAAAAAAGACATTAAAGTTACCGCTAATTCTTATACATTAAATGCAAAACTAAATGAGGAAAGTGTCACTTTAAACGAAGTTCAAATAAACAGCAAAGAGAACCCTGCGAATCAAATTATTAGAAATGTAATTGCAAATAAGAAAAAGAACGAGAATAAAATTCAACAATTTACAGCTGATTTCTATTCTAGAGGATTGTATAAAATTAAAAATGCTCCGAAGAAAATTTTGGGTCAAAAGTTAGGCGATTTAGGAGGCGGATTGGATTCTACAAGAAGCGGAATCATCTATTTATCAGAAACAGTTTCAAAAATATCACACCAAAAACCAAACAAGTTTAAAGAACATATAGTTGCTTCTAAAGTTAGCGGGTCTGACAATGGGGTAAGTTTTAACAGGGCCGAAGATGTAAATTTTAATTTATATAAAAACACAGTAGAAATCGGAAACGAAATTATTTCACCAATTGCAAATTATGCATTTGGATACTATAAGTACAGATTAGTTGGGAATTTTTACGACAAAAATGGGCAGATGATTAACAAAATTGCCATTTTACCAAAACGAAAAAATGATCGCGTTTTTACAGGGTTTATTTATGTTGCCGAAGATGATTGGGCGCTATATGGAACAGATATTACCGTTACGGGGGCGCAAGTAAATTTACCCATGGTTGATGCGCTACACTTTAAACAAAGTTTTAATAAAACACTAAAAAATAATGCGTGGATAATAATTTCTCAAACCATCGATTTTAAAATTGGTATGTTTGGAATTAATATAAACGGGCGATTTTCAGCGGCTTATTCTAATTATAACTTCAATCCTACTTTTACCAATGCTACTTTTGGAAAAGAGATTTTATCTTTTGAGAAGAATGCAACTAAAAAAGATTCTATCTATTGGAAAAAACTACGCCCTGTTCCTTTAACAACTGAAGAAGTAACAGATTATGTGGTTAAAGACAGTATTAAAACAATTCGGAAATCTAAAAAATACCTAGACTCTGTTGACACAAAAAACAACAAACTATCATGGTCATTCCCTTTGTCAGGATACTCTTATAGAGACTCTTATAACAAATGGTCTTTTACTATTGATTCTCCAATCACCGACCTAAACTTTAACACCGTGCAAGGCTGGAACTCTACTATTGGAATGCGCTATTTTAAAAATTTAAACGAAACTGGAAAGTGGGTTAATTTCGGAACCAACTTCAACTATGGTTTTTCTGATAAGAAATTAAGACCCACGGCATTTTTTGCATACAAATGGAATAACATCTCAAGGCCTATTTTGCGTTTTTCTGGTGGTATTACCACACGTCAATTCAATTCACAAAATCCAATTTCCACTTTTCATAATACAATTAACTCAATCTACTTTGAAACAAACTATAAAAAGATTTATGAAAAAACCTATGCCAATGTTTCTTTTTCTAGAGAACTAACAAATGGCTTTAGATTTAACAGCTCTTTAGAATTTGCAGATAGAAAACCACTATTTAACACTACAAATTATAGTGCAAAAAATAGTAAGGACAGAGTATATTCTTCTAACAACCCTATAGACCCTTTAAGTAATTCTGCATCATTTTCTCAACATAAAATATGGACGTTAAACCTAGGGACAACAATTAATTTTGGAACAAAGTACTTATCATACCCTGATAGAAAATTTACAGTGTATAACAACAAATACCCTTCTTTATATATTGGATATAGAAAAACCTTTGGATCAGGAAATTCGGAAAATCATTCTGACTATGTATTTACGCAATTAAGACAACGTTTTTCATTAGGTAATTTAGGCCGTTCTAAATATCGTATTAAAGCTGGAGTTTTCTTAAACCAAAAAGACATTCCATTTATGGATTACGCACATTTTAATGGAAATAAACTATCAATTTCTCCTGGAAGTGGAACAACAAATCATTTTAACTTATTAGATTACTATGCATATAGCACAAATAGCCGTTTTGCAGAATTTCATGGAGAACATAATTTTAAAGGGTTTTTACTAGGTAAAATTCCACTGATAAATAAACTAAACTTTCATGTAGTAACAGGTGCAAAAGCGTTGTTTACTGGCGATAGAAAACCATACTCTGAAGCTTCTGTTGGAATAGATAATATTGGCTTTGGAAAATGGCGTTTTTTACGTGTAGATTATGTAATTTCTAAAGGTGGTATCAACCAAAAACAGAAAGGATTTGTGTTTAGCTTGAGTTTGTTCTAATTGATATCCTATCTTTGTATCAAATGAAAATACACGTCTTACTTTTTGGAATTACAACAGATGTACTAGGAGCTTCTTCTTTAGAAGTTGAAGTTCCTAGTAATTCAACGATTGCTGTTTTTATAAAACAATTTCTAACGAAATATCCGCAGTTAGAGAACATAGATTCATATGCAATTGCTGTAAATGAAGAATATGCTTCTAACGAAACGAAGTTAAAAGAAAATGATGTAATTGCAATCATCCCGCCAGTGAGTGGAGGTTAGTTTTGCAGATACTTTTTATCAACATAAAAAGTACCAAAAGGTAAAATAGAAGCCACTAAAACAATTCCAAAAGTTTTACCATTCCATTTTTCTGGTGCTTTTAACATAAAAGCCAACACCACATAAATCATAAATAGAATTCCGTGGGGCATTCCAAGCATTTTTACATAACTAGGATCCTCACTAAAGTACTTAATTGGAGTAGCAATAAACAACAATAGCAAATAAGAAACTCCCTCTAAAAAGCTTACAATTCTAAATATATTTTTCATTTTTAAAACTTCTAAAATTAGATTACAAAGATACGTTTTGATTTGTTATTTTTGTAAGAGACATGAGCAAAACATCTATAAAAGTTACATCAGAAAAATTAGACTTACAAGAATGCTACAATTTTGTAACAGATGACTCTTGTGGTGGAATTTCTGCCTTTGTTGGAACTGTAAGAAATGACACCAAAGGAAAAGAGGTTAAACAATTAGATTTCTCTACCTACAAACCAATGGCAATTAAAGAAATGCAAAAGATTGCTGATGCAGCATTGGAAAAATACCCTATTGAAAAAATTGCAATACATCATGCACAGGGCCTATTACAAATTGGAGAAATTCCCGTGATAATAACAACCTCTTCTAAACATAGAAAAGCTGCTTTTGACGCGTGTCAGTTTGCTATTGACACCCTAAAAGAAACTGTTCCTATTTGGAAGAAAGAGCATTTTTCTGATGGAGAAGTTTGGGTGAATGCACATCCTTAATTTTAGCTAAAAAGTATTTACCTATATGATTAAATACCAACTCACAAATACAAACAAAGAGCTAGAAGAAATAATAGTTCTTCAACAAAAAAACTTACCCGTAAATATTTCAACAAATGAAATAACTGAACAAGGTTTTGTGAGTGCTCAACATACGTTAGCGCTTTTAAAAAAAATGCATGATGCACATCCCCATGTAATCGCAAAAGAGAATGGAAAAGTTGTTGGATATGCACTTTGTATGTTACAAGAATTTAGAAATGAAATTCCCTTATTAACACCGATGTTTAATCAAACAGATACAGCAATCAATGAACTAAACGAACCTATTAATTATATGGTAATGGGACAAGTCTGTATTGATAAAGACTATCGAAAACTTGGAATATTTAGAGCGCTTTACAACTTCATGAAAGAAAATATTTCTAAAGAATATAATGCAATTATTACCGAGGTTGATGTTAAAAACATACGCTCAGTAAATGCACATAAAGCGATAGGTTTTGAAGTCCTAAAAGAACATATATCTAACAATCAAAATTGGGAATTGATTATATTACGCACCTAAATAATTTCCATTTTTTTCAACAGAAAAGAAGCATTCATATTTTTACAAATTCCCTTTTTTAGTGTGTAATCAAAATGCAATTCATTGTCGTGTATTTGTGCATCGAAAAAATAGTTTTCGATGTTTTTAAATTCATCTTGCAACTCACACAAACTAACATCGTGGGTTGCTATAATTCCGGTAGACTTAGAGTTGCTTAATTTTTCTACAAATTTCTTAGAACCAATCGCTTTGTCTTTACTGTTTGTTCCTTTTAAAATTTCGTCTAGAATGATAAAATAATCTTCTGTTTCTATTTGATCTACAATAAATTTTAATCGCTTTAATTCAGAATAAAAATACGATTCATCATCTGCCAACGAATCTGAAGTTCGCATGCTGGTTATTAATTTTATTGGATTGTAGACCATTTTTTTTGCACAAACTGGCAAGCCCATATTTGACATCACCATAGTTAATGAAACCGTTCTTAAGAAAGTACTTTTCCCTGCCATATTTGCTCCAGTAACAATAAAAAACTGCTCCTTATCAATTATAAAATCGTTGTCTATTCTTTTGTCTGAATTTAACAAAGGATGCCCTAATTGAGTTGCTTTTAAAATGGTAGGTTGAGTACTAATTACTGGCATCACAAATGTTGGATGGTTGTAAGAAAAATTCGCCAAGGTGTTTTGAGCATCGAAAAAAGTAATTACTTCGAACCACTTCTCTACTGTGTGTTTATACTTTGAAATCCATTTTTCTACCTTCATAGCATTCTGAATATCCCATAGAAATAATGCATTACCAACCACAGCAATGATTATATTATTTCGTTGATCAAAAGAATCTAGAATTCTAGAAAATTTTTTAAAAATTAAAGATGCTTTTTCCTTTTCTGACTGTAAATTTTGCTGATTTTCTTTTAACAAATTTGAAGAAAAAGACTGATTTTCTATTTCTGATAATAATTGATAATATTGTTTGAACGTTTCTTTTGCCTTACTTGATTGATTGTAAATATGACTCGTTTTTTTCATCTGTGAAGCAGAAATAAACAATCCAATAAAAAACCAAATTACAAGTAGTGTAAATGGAACTATACCTGTACTGATTAATATAATCAACCCTATAGAAATCAAATAAAACACTTTTACAAAACGCTCAAAATAACGAGGTAATACTGTTGTGTAGTTTTTTATATAGTTTAAAATTGATTTTGAACTAAACTGCACTTTTACCAAACTAGCAATTGCAGAAAAATGTTGCCTCCATGTTACTTTTTCAGCTAGTTCTTGAACAGCCTTTTGTTTGTCTTCAATTTGATCTATCTTGTTTTCAGTTAGTAGTGTTGCATAGGCTTGAGCACCTTCATCAGTAGCTGTTCTGTTAGAGTACTGAAAAAATGAACCTACCCCGAACAAATCAATATCATTGCTATAAAAATGATGCGGGTCTACAAATTCATTTCCCGATTTTAAATTTTTATACTCCCCATTTAAAACCTCAATTTCTGTTGCATTGATGTCTATTTTAGAAAGCAATAGCTCTTTTTCTATTTGCAACTTGGCATTTTTCACCAACAACAAGGCGAAAATTGAAAAACCTACTACAGCAACAATAGCAACAGTGAGTCCATTTCCAAAGAAGTAATAGATTCCGAAAACAGTTGCAAAAAACACAAGCAATCTAAAAGCGCTAATTGAATATAGTGTCTTTTTTAATGTAGCTAAGGCTGTTTCAAGAGATAATTTCTCTTGGGTGTAAAATTGGATGGGGTTTTTCATTTAATAATCATTTACTCCACCAGCCAAACTTAAAATGTTCGCTTTTGGAAATCTTTCTTTCAATTGTTGTGTTGCTTTATAGCTCGTAATTCCTTTTTGGCAAACTAACACATATTTTTTTGATATATCAATTTGAAATTCTTCAATGTTTATTTTTTTAACAGGAATTATACCGTCCACCTTAAATGGAGTTTGTAGATCTTCTAATACAGAGATGATTTCTACACTTCGCCTTCGGTCAGTATCCAAAACAATTCTCTTCAATTCTTCAGCAGAAATCAACCAATCTGGATTTTGCACTTCACAACTCGCATCAAAATAGGTTTCGTTGTCAAATATATTTTGAATCTCTTCTCTAGTAACTAAAGATTTAAGTTTCATTTTTAATTGTGAGTTCTGCAAAGAATTGTAAATCAACAATTGGTTTATCAATGGTTTTCCAACTCCAGTAACTAACTTTAGTACTTCGTTTACTTGTTGCGCCGCTATTAAGCTTACAATGGAGTTTAATGTTCCTACTGCTGAACAATTTGGAACATCTGTTGCCATTTTAGGAAATGCATCTCTTAAGTTGGCGGAATATGTACCATCTTCTTGACTTACATTAAAACTAGCCACATACCCATCAAATTTATACAAAGAACCGTATACTAATGGTTTGTTTTTTAATACACAGGCGTCATTTAACAAATACTTTGTAGGCAATGAATCTGTTCCATCAATAACGATATCTATATGCTCAATCAGTTCGAAAAAATTCTTTTTGGTGATTGGCAAATCACTAAAAGTAACCTTGGTAAAAGGCGCTCTATCTTTTATAAAATTAGCAAGTGTTGCTGCTTTTGATTTCCCAACATCTGCCAACGAATAAAAAACTTGACGATGCAAATTTGTAGCATCAATAGTATCGAAATCTACCAAATGAATCTGACCAATTCCGCTTGCTGCCAAATGTACTGCAATCGGACTTCCCAAACCGCCACAACCAACCACCAGAACAGAAGCGTTTTGTAATTTTTGTTGCCCTACTTCACCTATTTCGGATAAGGTAATTTGACGCTTAAAAAGTTGGTTTTTTGTTGGTTTCATTTTATAAATTTCATCTCGATATAAATTTATTCGTTTCCCTTATAAATCCACTCGATGTGACAAACGTTTGTCAGTTCGAGTGATTTTTCTGAAGGATGAGGAAAAACTGTATCGAGAACTTTTTACACATTATCTATTTCCTTTTTTACAGCTTTAAACTCTTCTAGAGTATTAATATTCCGTATCAAAGCATCATCAATCTCCACGATTTCAACATCAGAATTAATCAATGGTTTACGTGGACACGAATATCCTTGTGCTAAATATTGCAATAAAATTGGATATGATTTTGGTTCATAAATGGTCATTAAAGGTTCTACAAACTCCTTGCCTTTTCCTTTTATTGCAGTGGCTATTTTAGAGGGGTTTCTTTTACGCAATAATAACTGAATCAATTCATCATTTACAAAAGGAAGATCGGTAGCCAATACCAACCATGCCGAATTCGGATCTTTTTGAAATGCAGAACAGATTCCTCCAAAAGGCCCCAAATTTAAAAAGGCATCATGAATTTCATTTTCATTTCCAGCATCGTTTTGTACCGAATAATATGTTTCTAAATTGCTGTTTTCTAACAATTCTTTTACGTGTTCTTTTTGTGGCTTCCCGAAATACTCTAATTGAGATTTATCAGTTCCCATTCGTGTACTTTTTCCACCAACCAAGACCAAGCCTTTTATTTCTGGAATTGTTTCTTGTATCAATCCTGAAATATGATTGGTGATGTTTTCAATATCCGACAGTTCATATTGTGGAATCTCTTTCCAATTTGGGAATTTGTCTTTTAAAGATTGAAATGGCTCGATGGTATTCGTTAATTTTATAAAGAATGCTACCTCAGAAATCTGATCAATTCTTTTATTGACTGATGCTTCTTTTTCTGAATCTAAAAAAACTACTTGCTTTGCCCCTGCGTAGTGATTTCCATTGATAAATACGTAATCGTGTTGTGCAAATTGCAAACGTTGCGCAAATTTATTTACGTTACTAGAGGTAGTAATTTGTACGTTTCCTTGGTGATGAAATACATATTCTGACAACCTATTTTCTTCAACATCTTTTGCATGCGATGCATCAAAATACGCCAGTTTATACTTTGATAATTTAATAGAAACCTGTTGTACTATATCAGAAATTACGCCACATTTAGTTCCTAATAACACCAATTCATTTGGCGCAAAGACGTCGTTCTTTCTTTTTGTAATGTTTGTATGTTTTTGATGTTTTTTCATCTTAAAAAATGATTCGTAATAATAAAAGAAGCAATAGCTAAAAATATTAAAACGACAGTAGTTTTAATTCTATTTAACTTCTTTTCTTTTTCTAATTTTATTTTTAATTGTATAAACTCCTTTTTTGAGAGTTCTGGAAAATTAAATTCCTTTTCAGACTCATAACCAACTCCAATATAGCTGGATTTTATTTTTTTAGTTCTTTCTCTCCTGCTTTTTTTGTGATATTCACTCGCTTTATCACGTTTTTGCATTTGAGAAAAATCACTATTCATATTATGAATTTTTAATATCAGATTTTCCGCCTGTTTTTTCTACCAACTTCACTTCTTTAATCACCATTTTTTGTGAAATTGCTTTACACATATCGTATATGGTTAAACAAGCAATATTAGCGCCTGTTAACGCTTCCATTTCAACACCCGTTTTACCTTCTATTGTTACGGTACAAAAAACGGCTACATGTTCATCATCCACAATATCGATATCAATATCAACACCATTAATTAATAATGGGTGACACATCGGAATCAGTTCTGAAGTCTTCTTTACAGCTTGAATTCCAGCAATAATTGCCGTTTGAAAAACAGGGCCTTTTTTGGTAATTACATCATCATTTGTAAAATGAGAAATTATCTCTTTTCCTAAAAACATGCTTGCTTTTGCAACAGCTGTTCTTTTGGTAATTGCCTTGTCAGAAACATTAACCATTTTAGGTTGGTTCTTTTTATTTATGTGGGTAAAACTCATTTAAAAGCTTTTAGTGTTGAATGTTTAGTATAAATGTTCTCGAACAAACAAACTAAATGTCACTTCGAGTGATTTTCGATTTTATGAGAAAATTGTATCGAGAAGCTATTTAAACTTCTTCTTTGCTAAATTAGGAAGTTTTTCATGTTCTCCTTTAATCAAAGCTTCTTTTTTAATTCTTGACCATTTTTTAAGTTGCTTTTCGGTTTCAATTGCCATTTCTACATTTGAAAACTCGCAATAAAAAACTATCTCAATTGGTTTTCTTTTAAATGTATAACTATCCTTATATTTTCCTTGTTGATGTTGTTCTATTCTGTTTTCTAGATTTGATGTAAAACCAGTATAATATGTGTTATCAGCGAATTTTACGATATATACATAGTAGATTTTCATTCTTTCTTTTTTTAAACATTTGTTCTCGATACAATTTTCTTCTCATTTCAATCGAAAAAAACCACTCGAACTGACAGACAATTAGCGATAGCGAATTATCTTAAAAACGTCACCTTTTTTAAAATCAGTTTGTGCTGTTGGTAATTGTATAAATGCATCTGTGTTTACCAAACTTGCTAAATCTCCAGAGCCATTTCCAGAAATTGGTGTTGCAATTAAATGCCCGTATCTATAACTTAATTTTACTTGTAAAAAGTATACTAAGTTTGGTTTAAAAGTTACATCATCTGCTAAAATTGCATTTTCTTCTTGCTGCGCTACTCCAACAGATTTGTAATACCAAGGATAAAAATACGCCAAACAATTCACAAATGTAGAAATTGGGTTCCCAGGAAACCCGAACACAATTGTGCCCTTTTGTTTTTTATTTTCAGTACTTCTATCTGCATCCTGATAAACATTCTGTTCATTCATGCCTAAAGACGCTATGCGTTGTCCATAGAAAAATGGTTTCCCAGGTCGTTGTGCTACTTTATGAAACAGTTTTTCCACGCTTAATTCATCAAATACTTCTGGTAAAAAATCGTATTTTCCTTTACTAACCGCTCCGCTAAAAAGCAACACATCAAAGTCTTCTAAATATGTTTTTATCTTCTCTTTTAAAATTGGTTTATCGTCTGTAATATGTGCCGTTTCTGATGGAATATGTAGTTTTTCTAATAAAGAAACTAAGGTAAATACATTGCTTCTCCTTATTTGATGTGTTAACGGTATTTCATCCACTCCAACAAGCTCGTCTCCTGTAGAAACAATCATTACTTTCGGAATTTTCGCAACTTCTACTGTCGCTTTTCCAACAGTTGCCAATACTCCAATTTCTGCTGCAGAGATTATTGTGTTTTCCTTAATTAATAGATCGCCAACTTTTCCATCTTTACCTTTTACATGAATATTTTGGGCATCATTGATGCTTTCTATATTGATTGTTGCAATGTTTTCTTTAATAGTTAGATCTTCATATCTAATTACTGCCGATGTGTTGTTTGGCAATACTGCACCTGTCATTACCTCAATACAATTCTCTGAGTTTTGCAAACTAATTTGTTCACTTCCTGCAGCCTGAATTCCTTCTAAGTTAAAACTACGCTGCCCTTTTTTGAAGCTCGAATAATCAATCGAGATTCCATCCATAGAAACTCTATTGAATGGCGGAAAATCTCTGTCAGCGATAATATCTTCTTTTAAAATTCTACCAACAGATTGTAAAAAAGGAATTTCTTCAACACCAAAATCTTGGGCTGAATTTAATATGGTTTGTAAAGCGTTTTCTACTGAAATCATTAAATCTCTTTTTCTTTTCTAATTAACAGATATAAACTCCCCTATTTTTTCTTCTTTCTGATATAATATTTCAAACTCAGAACTTAATTCATCATAAATTTTCTGATTTTCTTTCTTAAAAACCTGATACTTCTTTTTTTCAGTCCAAGTATCAGTTAAAAGATAGGTGTTATGTACTTCAATACTTTTCTTTAAAAAAGAACCTACATAGTTTTTCGAATTCGAAAATAATTTAGTCCACGTACCGTGGTTACCATATTCCTTTTCAAATTCTTTCTGATTTTCCTTTTCAACTATATACTTCCAAACTACTGAATACATATTATTTAGTTTAACACATTAACCTCCAATTGTACTCATACTCTCAGAAACATCTCCTATAGTTCTGTTTGCTTCTGCTATAAAACCATTTTCTGGTTTCTCTTTCACCAACGATAAAAAGACCTCTTTTAAATCATCATTAGATGCTCCACTACGAATAAAATCTCTTAGATTGAAAACGCCATCATCAAACAAACAGTTTTTAAAAGTTCCGGTTGATGTGATTCGGATTCTATTACAATCTCCACAAATGGTTCTGGTAAATGCCGGAATAATGCCGACGGTTCCTTTATGGTTTTCTATGGAGAAATTACGTGATGTAGAAGATTTTTCTGATTGAATTTCCGAAATGTCAAACTCAGATTTTATCTCATTTAAAATCTTGTTATAATTCCAAGATTCTTGCATTTCTCGTTGCCCTTTTCCATTAAAAGGCATTTCTTCTATAAATCGAACTGCAATGTCTTTGTCTCTTGTCAATCGAACAAAATCTGTAATTTCATTCGTGTTAATTCCAGATTGAACAACAATATTCAGTTTTAAATTCATGCTGCTTTTTTCCAGAGCCTCCATGGTTTTATAAACTTCATCAAAGGCCTTTCTTCGAGTAATCTCATTGAACTTATCAGCCTGTAAACTGTCAATACTTAAATTGATGTTTTTTACCTTCTGCAACTTTTCAAGCGTCTCAATATGCTTGTGTATCATTACACCATTTGTAGTGATATTGATGTCTCCTAACAAATCATTAAAAGATAACATTTCTAAAAAATCTACAAATCCTTTTCTAACAAAGGGCTCTCCACCAGTTAATCTGATTTTAGTAACACCCAATTCGGTAAGCACTCGAACAATTCTGTACATTTCTTTATAAGAAAGCAACTCATCTCTTGGAACAATTTCAATTCCGTGAGCAGGCATACAATATTGGCATCGCAGGTTACAACGATCGGTAACTGCTAACCGAACGTAGTTAATTTGTCGTCCAAAACTATCTACCAATCCACTCATAAATATGTATACAAAAATTACACGCCTTTCATCATTGAAACCTACAACTACCTAATTAGACGTTAATGAGGCAATTTCTTACTTAATAATCCATAAATAAAAGCACCTAAAGTAGCTCCTAAAAGCACAATTAAAATGGCTGTAATTCCGTGACCAATTAATACAAACATTGGTCCTGGACAAGCACCAGCTAAGGCCCAACCTAATCCAAAGATTGTACCTCCAACTAATGTTCTTATCAGTCCTTTTTTCTTTTCTTTTGTGATGATGTTTTCACCTTTAAAGTTTTTTATGCTTCCACTTTTAAACAATTGCATAAATGCCATTGATACTACAACTGCACTTCCAATAATTCCAAACATATGAAACGATTGAAATTTAAACATTTCGTAAATTCTATACCAAGAAACTACTTCTGACTTACTAAGTATTATTCCGAATAATACTCCGATAATTAAAAATTTAATGTTTTTCATTTTATATATTTTTAGTACTCACTTTTACTTCTCGACTGCTCTCAAAGTATCAAAGCTTTCAATTTGTCTGTTTTTATAATTGCCAATTATTGGCTAAAAGATTAATGGGATTAAAAACCAAGTCATAATTAAACCACCTGCAAAAAAACCAATTACGGCTAACAAAGATGGCAACTGTAAACTACTTAAACCTGTAATTGCATGTCCAGAAGTACATCCACCTGCATAACGAGCTCCAAAGCCTACCATAAATCCAGCACCTATTAATATGGCGAATCCTTTTAATGAAAATATATTTTCCGTGCTAAAAATTTCTGAAGGAACATAGGATTGTCCTGCGTTTGCAAATCCTAACTCTGTTAGTTCAGAAACCGTTTCTGGGTTCAATACAATTGGGTCTCCAGACATTAAATAATGTGAAGAAATATAGCCACCAGCTATAATTCCTACTACAAACAACAAACTCCAAGTTTGCGTTTTCCAGTCTTTTTTAAAGTAATCCGAAACCTTACCAGCACCACCAATGGTACAAAAGGTTTCTAAGTTTGACGATACTCCGAAACCACGTCCAAAGTAATTCAATAATAATAGCACAATTGCTATCATTGGGCCGGCTACATACCATGCCCAAGGTTGAGAGATAAATTCCATATTATTTATTTTAGTTGATTGTTTATATATTTCATGGTTGCTTTTGTAGCACCAATATTTTCTTTTATAAAATCGGTGTTAATTTGCCCGAGTTGCTTTCTATACCTTTCATTTTCTTTTAGCTTTGTAAAAATAGTTGAAAATTCGTTTTGATTTGCAATTACTTTACACCCATTTAAAGCCACTAAATCTACTACTTCTTTGTATTTTTTATAAGCTGGCCCAATTACAATTGGCACACCAAAAGTAGCTGGTTCTAAAATATTATGTACACCATTTTTTGTCAATCCACCACCTACATACGCAGCATCAGCAACTGAATAGATTTTCGTTAAAACCCCAATTGTATCCACAATAAACACCTCAAAATCTGAAAGCGATTTCCCTTCTTTTTCTGAATATAAAACCGTTTTCTTTCGTATTGACTTTTTTAATTCATCAATATCATTGGTATTCATATTATGTGGAGCAATGATAAATTTCTCCTCTTTAGAAGCTGAATTATTAATGTAATTCACTAATAACCTCTCATCTTCACTCCAAGTGCTACCGGCAACAACTGTGTATTGATTATTCTTAAATTCTGAAATATAATCTAAATCATTGTTCTGTTGCAAGATCTCATACACACGATCAAAACGCGTATCTCCACTTATGGTTACGTTCTCTTGACTGATAGCGTTTAATAAGTCTTTAGATATTTGATCTTGCACAAAAAAATGGTCAAAGGCTTTTAGTGACTTCCTCATAAAACCTCCCCATGGGGTAAAGAAAATTTGATTTTTCCTAAAAATACCAGAGACCAATAGGGTGGGTATATTTTTTTGCTGTAGTCCTTTTAAATAATTAGGCCAGAATTCATATTTAATAAATATTGCCATGACCGGATTCACAAGATTTAGGAATTGCTGCAC